>Ga0075122_10000851_pt1 | contig 23010 bp, 29 predicted proteins | sample AntAceMetag02UKB_FD_69790 | JGI IMG/M metagenome (GOLD analysis project Ga0075122, IMG submission 69790) | Saline lake microbial communities from Ace Lake, Antarctica - Antarctic Ace Lake Metagenome 02UKB | ecosystem: Environmental > Aquatic > Non-marine Saline and Alkaline > Saline | place...
AACTGGGAGAAATAGTATTGGGTATGAAATTGACAAAAATTTTAAAGAATTTATAGAAGAAAAAATAACCAATGTTTCTGAAATAGCAAACAAAATAATTGAAAAAAGGATTGACAATCATAAAGAGTTTGTAGAAAAAAGAACAAAAGAAAAGGGTGCATTAAAATATATTAATGATAATTATAATTTTCCAGTAATGACAAGACAAGAACTGAAACTAAATATTCCAAAATTAAAAGAGTTTAAAAAAATAAGAGAAGATGTTTTTGAAACAACTCATAATTGAGAGTCATCAACATTTATCCCATCTTTCTTTTTATCATAGAATATTATTTTGACTTCAATTTTTTCATTAAGCATAGATTTTGTTTTATAAGTTATGGGTTTTATAGAAACTGGAATTTTACCAATAAAACCATCAATTCCTTTACTTTCTTCTTCTGGTTTTGATAGTCTATAACCCATTTCTTTATTTTTTGCAACTCTTTTTAAAATTGCTTCTTGAAATCTTAATCCAATAAATGTTTTATCTAAAACTAAATCTTCTACCCATTTTTTTACCATTGGTTTATCAATTAAATTAATTGCTCTTTTTATCTCATTAATCATTGGAAAAATTTTATTGGTTGCATCATCAATTGCAGTATTTTCTTTATTTAAATACCATTTTTTCCATTTTACATATTCTTTATGTGGGCATTCTTGAATTAAATCTGAAAGTTGCCCTACTACTTTTGGGCGCGTTCCTTGTGAATTTTGATTAGCTAAATTTATTATTTGAGTTGTATATTTTGGAAATATCTTTGCTTCCCCAGTTATTTCTTCAACTAAGTCCTTATTTTTTATTTTAAACATAATATTAGAACGGGTTTATTCTTTATAAATTTGACTTTAGGTGCAAGATTTAGACTTTAAGTGCAGAACCTACTTTAAATGCAAAGCCGGAACATAAGGCTTTGTAGATTAATTCAATAACTGTAGCTGATTAGAATAAGTGTTTGTGTTAATAACGTTGGAAATTATTATACTATCATAAAGGTATCTGTAACACAGGGTTTTTTTCCATATAAGTTAATCCAATTTCTCTGGTTGTTGTTCCTTTTTGGAATCCTTTACTTTTAAATATTAATTGTGCTTTATACCTATCTGCTCCAGGACATTTTTCTTTTATCTTTTCAATAATCTCATTGTGATAGATTTTCCCATGATTGTTTACTTTTTGGTAATAGAGTTGTTTCCAAGCATAGGCTTGTTGTATCTGTACCCATTCACCTTTAGATTTTCTCCATTGAATTAGGATTTTTGCCCCTGCAAGTTCTCCATACTCAACCATTTATTCTTCTATCCTTTTTTTTATTTTTCTTTGTCCGTATTCTTTTGGTTTGACTCTTCCTACGAATTGACTACAATGGTGTCCTCGTTCTTTTAGTCTTTGGAATAGTTGTAGTCTTCGTTGTTTCCATTCTTGTGTTCCTTTCCACTCAGACATTATTCTTCTGTCCTTTCGGGTATTTCTAGTATTAATTCTCCCTCTTCAGAAGGTTCAATATATAAAGGTAATTTTTTTTCTATAAATTTTTTTGGAATATAAAGGTAATATGACTTGAATTCTTTGAATAATCCTGGTGCTATTTTTTTTGTTTTGATTCGTTCTTGGATTGTTCCATATCCGATTATTATTTTTCCGTCTAAGTTTTTTCTGGTTAGTATTATTGCTTTTTTGTTGGTGTGGTTGTTTTGGGTAATGTATACTAATTCTTTTTTGGTGTATTCGATTAGGGGTTTTGAGTATTTGGAGATTGTTATTTGCATTACTATATTAAGTGTAAACAATATATAAATCTGTGTTTTTGTGTGTAAATTTGTGGGTTGAAAGTAATACTTAATAAGCCAAGTAAAGAACCCTTATTCAATGAAACTTTTTGTAACTTTAAGGGAGGTAAAACTAAATGGATGAAAAAGGACAAAATAAAGTATCAATGTCAGTGGTAACTCTAATAGCAATAGCTATGCTAGTTATCGGTGGATTTGCGACTGTTCTACTTACATCACCAGCATCAATAACTGGAGCAGTTGAAGACGGAGCAGTAACTCCCGATAATGTGACTTGTGAACTAGGAAATGATGTCATAACAATGACTGTGTTAAGTCTGTCTCCTGACGGAGTCAAATCAGACGTAACTAGTGATTACAATTTTGATGTAAGAGACTCTAGTGGAATAACTAAGGATAGTGGAACAGGAACAGCCGATTTAACTCTATCAAAATTAACGAGTTATATAGTCCACGCATTCGACAAAGATAGTACACATGATGTCTATTACTTTAATCACTCATTCGCAACTAAATGTGAAGCAAGTGAACCTATTGTAATAGAAAAAGGTGTTGAAGATACTGCTCTAACTCTTGTTGTAAGTACAATAGCTAGTGGAACTGAAACAACTAATACTACTTCAGCTCCTTCTACGCTTGGTGCTGGTGCAACTCTTAGAGGAGAATTATACATCGAAGCAACAACTGCTAATGGTGCATATTCTACTGCTAATGGAGGAAGACAGTTTGAATTAACACTGGATTATAATGCAAGTGTATTTGAACAGCCAACAATCGTGTCTGTCTCTAATGGAACAGCTAGTGCTGGGCAACCTGCAAGACTGTCATTTTCTAAGGTTGTTTCTTCGTCAACTCAGGAAGTAATGTTTGTTATTACAAGCGATGCTTTGGTTGATTTGGGAACTATAGAAATTGCTTTCTCTGCTGATGCACGGTCTGCAACTATGAATCCTTGTGCTGATGATGGTAATATCGGAATTAGTGTGAACGATAGGGAAGGTTATTTGAATGATAGCTTAACTTATGATGTTGGATTTGAAGATGTTGAAGCTGGTTCAGATATTGGAGAAGCCGTGTCTACTGATACATTCCACACCGCATAATTAGTGCGTGGTTTGTGTTAGGTGATTTGGTGAGCAACCCCCCTTAGGTTTGGGGGGGGTTCGTTTCTCACTAAAAAAAAACTGGGTTTAAATGGTTAATTTCGAGTTCGATTCTTGATAAACTCTTTGTACGTTTTTAATAGGAAAAAAATTTAGATGGTTAATAAGTTTAGTATTGTAGGAGTTTTCTTATTAGTTTTGTTAATCATAAGTATTGGTTTTGTTGTTACAACCCCAGCAAGCATTATTCCCCCTCAAGGATTTACTGAGATGGGGTTATCTAATGTTACTGTTACTTCTAATTCTTCCACTGGTTTAAGTGGAGATTTATTGTTAATGAATTTTGTTTCAGGCGGACTTGGTCAAAGTGCTTATGGAGATATTAGTGTAAATGAAATCAATAATAAAATCGAAGGTACGGTTTCTAAAGGTTATGAATTTTCAAGCAACTTAGTTTCTCAAAGATGCACTTACCCATTTAAAACTTCAGCAACTCTTTCAAGCGGTGGATTGTTTCAATATGGCTACAAATATTATAGTTTTAATTTAGGAGCTGATGCAATAGCACAAGATTGTAGTCAATTTGGAGAAGTTGTTATTACTCGTGCTTTTGGAGTGATAGATGGTTATTGTGTTTATAGAAATAAAATAAGTGGAAGTAGTGCTGATTTTCAAAACCCTTATTATTTTTTCTGGGTAGATAATAAACTACAAATAGATGGACAATCTTTAATTAGTAAACCTATTACTAATAGTATTGGTTTGAATGAATCTTATTCTAGCGGAGTAAAACTTGGGGAAGTAGGTTTTTTACAGTGGAATGGTAATCTTGCTACTGGACAATCTTGCGACCAAACCACTGTGAGTAATTATGCAGTATATAATAAGGCTGTTGATGGTGGACAACAATTTGTTATTGTTAGTAGAGATAGTATTGTTGCTTATTCTAATTTTGAAAAAGATGCTATTAGACAATGGCAGTCAGGTACTGTAAGTTCTGGTTCTGCTGAGGTTTTAGTTAATAGTGTTAATGGTTTTGCTAGTGATGTTACAAGTTCTGAAACTACTGGATTTGGTAGTAATATTTATACTCAGAAAAGCGAAAGTAATTATGATGGTGCTTTTTATTATTCTCCAAGTGTGCCTTATGAATTACCTACTTTTAGTTTGTTTATTAAAGCTGATTCTCTAAATTTTAGGCAACCTGAACCTGTTCCTGTTAATGTTTTAGGTTCTGCTTCGGACATGCAAAGTGGTAGTGGAGGAATGTTTGTTACTTGGGATAATATAGGTGATTCTGGCAATTTTAGTGTTAATGTGAATTGTGACCGTGCTACTCCTACTGGTATTCAGAGTGGTTATTTTGTTGCTAGTGGAGGTAGTGGTTCAGCTAGTATTGGTTTGACTTCTACTACTTCTAACAATATTGTTGTGAATTGTGATGTTGAGGTTGTGTCTAATAGTTTTTCTCAATATTCTGATAGTGATTCTTTTAGTTTTAATGTTTCTCCTGAAGAGGTTTGTGTTCCTAATTCTAGGGTTTGTAATTTGGATAATATTAGTTTGATTAATCTTTGTAAGTCTGATGGTTCTGGTTTTATTTATCCTCCTACTGATTGTGGAGATAAGACTTGTGTGGATGGTCAGTGTGTTGATACTCCTGCTATTTGTGGGGATGGGGTTTGTGAGGGTTCTGAGTATTTGACTTGTGTTCAGGATTGTTTGAGTCCTCCTTCTGATTGTATTAGTGGGTTTGATTGTCCTGATGATTTGTGTAGGTCTAAACTTGGTGATGGGTTTATTGTTTTGGGTTATGAGCCTCAGTATGGTTTGTTTGGTGAATATACTGGTTGTGATGCTCAGTATAATTGGGTTGGGGTTGGTTTGATTGCGTTTATAATCATTATTCTTGGTTTTTTAGGTAATACTTTGATTCAAAAGGGGCGAAAATAGTTATGGGAATTAAGGATACTTTGAATAATAAGTTTATGATTGGTGTGAGTGTTTTTGTCGCTGGATTAATGGTTGCAATAATTCTCGGAATAATTTTTGCGGTTCTTTCAGCAGGAGTTGGGTTTATTGGAGGATTTGCTCCGATTATTGGAGCTTTGCTTACTTTAGTCTTAGGAATAAGTTTTTTGTTAATTTGGCTTATTTTGATGGGTTTTGTTTTGCCGATAGTTTTCAAAGTTTTAGGGGTAAAGATTTAAATGGTTTTATCTTCACTAGGAAAATTCAGAGACTATATTGTCCTTGGCGGAATCGCATTAATATTTTTGCTTGTCTTATGGATTTTTTTTAAATCTCTTTTAGTTGGAGGTTCTATGATTATTATAGGAGCAACCATTTTTTACAAACTATTCACTGATAAAATTAAACTTGAAAAACAAATGATTCCTTTTGTAGTGGCATCAATTTTTATGTTAATTGGAATAGGGTTTTTTGTTGGGGCTGTTCCTGCTAGTCTTGTCGGGTTATACCCTGAAACTAGTCCTCAGGGAACTATTCCTTTGTATAATATGAATGTTAAACCTAGTGTTGTTTCTGCTGATGTTTCTGATGTTTTGCGTGGTCAGTTTCAGCATACTTATGTAGAGTTTTGTGAGTTTGTGCCTGTTCCTTATGAGTTTGTTGCTGGGGAGACTGGAGTTATTCATTGGTCTACGAGTCCTGGTAATAATGGGGGCAAGCAGTGGGTTGGACCTGGTAATAATGATTATGTTACTTGGAACAGGGTTTATTATAAGTTGGATGGAGTTGAAATTGATTCTTCTTTGACTGGTATAGGGGAAGGTGGGGATACTTGTACTAAGAATACTAGTGAGTTGGTTCGTCTTGCTCCTAATTTGTTTGGTTTGACTCCTGAGGGTATTAATGAGGGGGATGGTTATTTGTTTACTGATTATAGTATTCCTAGTGATTTGGTTTCTGGTAGTTATGTTATGGAGTTGTGGGTTGATTTGAGGGAGACTGGTGTGTATGGTTCTGCTCCTGATGCTGAGGTTTTTAGTTTTAAGGTTTTGGGTTGGGGTGTAGAAGTTGAGAATGAGGCTGATGATGTTGTGCCTGTGGTTGATGAACCTGTTGTTGTTGAGCCTGTGGTAGATGAACCAGTAGTTGATGAATCTGTTTCTGAAAACTTTAATCTTATATTAGGAGTAATAAGTATTGTTTTACTCTTAGGAGTAGCAATAAGTGTTGGTCCGAATATAATCAAAAATATAGGAGGTAAAAAATAGATGGTTGGTAAAAAAAACGGAGTAGTAGATGAAGCTATTAAATGGTTTATGAAAGCTGTGCCTTTAATGATTGTTGCAGGAATCCTAGTAGTTTTGTTGAGTATGCTCTTTGCTTTTATCACTTCTTTTGTAGGGTTAGAATTAGGGGCTTTGGCTTCTTTGATTCTTGCGATGATTCTTTTGATTGTTTCTACTAGTATTCTTGGTAGAGAAAAATCGAAACAACTTACGACTATTAGTTTGGATTTAGTTTTGATTCTAACTTCAATGGTTATTGTTGGTATGGTTATTGCTTTGATTCCTAGTCTTGCATCAGTAACTCCATTTTTGTTGACTGGGGAAATAACTCTTAATGGGCTTGTTTTCTTATTGGCTGAATTGACTACTGCTGAAGTTTTAATTGTTAAGGCTAAGAAAATGTTGAAGCTTTAAACCCCAAAAAAAAGGTTTTTTTTGTGCTTTGGGTGATTTGATTTCGAGTTGCACGTATTTTAACAAAATAAAGGAAAAAAAAGTTATGGTTAAAAAAATTAAAACCAAAATTAGTTTATGGTTATTAGACGATTTGAAGTGGTGGTAAATTTAAATGGTTAACCTTAATACAAACACATTCTTCAACGAATGGGACGATAAAAACAAGGCTTTAGCTACTTATGGTGTAGCGGAAGCGATACTAATTTTTATTATTCTTCATTTTGTGCTTAATCTATTTCCTGAACAAATATTTACTATAACTATTTTCTTGTTTTTCTTGATTGTTGGTTCGATTGTTGCAGGACTCGATTTATTGAATGAAGATAATGAGTATTTTTCTTTTGTTAGTTATGGAAATTCGTTTAATAGACTTTTAGTTGGACTTGTTTTTGGTTTGATTGTTGGGGTTGTTTTAAATATTGGAGTGATTTTTAATGAAATAATTCCTTTTAGTTTTGCTATTGCTAGTATTCAAGTTGGTGGATTTTTCCCATTTTTATATATTGTTATTGCTTCGCCTTTAGTTGAAGAACTATTTTTTAGAAGTTTTTTGAATCCTACATCTATACAGTTACTTAAAAATTGGAGTGTTCCTTTTGCTGGTTTTGTAGGAATTGTTTTGTCTAGTGTTTTGTTTGGGTTGTATCATTTAGGGACTTTGGTTTTTGTTAATCCTAGTGTAGCTTGGGTTGTTGCTTTTGGTATGTTTTTTTTGGGGTTGATTTGGAGTTTGGGTAACTATTTTTTCCAGTCTAAGGGTTTTGGTGTTGGGAGTCATGTTGTGTTTAATTTTATTAAGTATGTAGCTATCTACGGTTGGGTGTTTTTGTAAGTGGGTAAGTGTAAGTTGAGTCTTCCGAATAAAGTTATTGTTGTTGATTCTGTGGATTTGAGAAAGGCTTTAAATCCTACACATCCTTTAGCTAAAATACTCAGAGAGGCGTTAATTGTATGAGTGATGCTAATTTTTTGTCGGAGGTTGTTGGTGGTTCTGCTGGGGTAATCGCTGATAATCCTGGTTGGTTTGGCTGGATTTTTGAGAATCCTTTGGTTAAAAACTTTTTTTTAAGGGTTTCTGAAATTAGTTCTGCTGAGTGGGGTTTTTTGTTAGGACTCGCTTTTTTGTTGTTTGTTTTGTGGCAGGGGCACAAAAAAGTTGTTTTGGTTAAGATTTTGATTGCGATTGCTATGGTGGGCGTGGCTTTGGTTGGGTTTGGAGTAATTTTCGGGGTTATAGACATAGCTCTTTTTAATGTTTAAAGGTGTTATTATAGATATGAAGTATAGATTATTATGTTTATTCATTGCTATTCTACTTATTGGAATAGGCATAACCCCATTAGTTAATGCAAAAAATTTAGTTAATCCTTCTTCAATTTCTATTAATTATGATGATAAATTAATAAACACGGTTTTTGATATTCGTTCTAATTCTCAAACTTATTATGGTTTGACTAGTAATATTGTTTATTTTAAAGTCACTAATTTAACTTCTAAAAACCAAAAAATGGATTTGTCTACATATTTTTCTGAAAAAAATGTTGAAGTAACTAGTTTTTCTGAGTGGGTTTCTGAAACTAGAAAAGTAAATGTTTTCGATACTGAAAATACTCAAAATTTTTTTTTTAAAAGTGATTTGAATTCGATGTCTTGTGTAGAGAATGGTATGGTTGATTATGATTCAAGTTATTGTTCTTATTTTATCAAAAATAGTGTTTTGAGTGGGACTAAGGATGAGGTTTTTGAGTATTGGAGTAATTTATTAAAAAAAGTTGTTTTGTCTTCTTCTAAAGACTTGAAGAATAATTATTCTAATAAAGGTGGATTCAAAAATATTTCTTTCAAAAAGTATGAGACTAAATATTTTATGCTTGAGTTTTCCCACGAAATAGGTTCTAATGGAGAATTTTTGATTTGTGCTAATGATGATTGTTTAGACCCCTGGTGGAATAGTAGTTATTCTTACAAAATCCCAATAACTATTACTTCTGATGATGACTATAATTTTTATAATTTAGAACTTGATTTTAATTCGTCAACGCTTGGTTCAAACAATTCTGTTTTTTGGGCAAATACTCAGATAGATGGGGATGATGTTCGGTTTGTTGATTCTACTGAATCTATTGAATTAGGTTTTAATTTGGTTGATTGGAATGATAATATTGATGCTGAGTTTGTTGTTCAGTCTGAATTGTCTTCAGGTAGTAATACTATTTATGTTTATTTTGGTAATGGTTCTGCTGTTAGTGATTCTAATTCTGAAATTGAGTTAGATTTGTTTGATGATTTCGAGGATGGGGATTATAATACTGGAGTGTATTGGACTAATGTTGATGGGAGTTTAGAGGAGATTACTGTACAATCTATTATTGTGTTTGAAGGTAGTTATGGTTTGAGGATTTATCAACCTAATCCTGTTGATTATCCTAAGCTTGGTACTTCTTTGATTGGTGATGAGACTGACTTTAATTTTTATTTTAGGCAAACTAATTTTGGTTCTGTTCCTGCGTTTAGGTTGTATGAAGATGTTAATGGAAGTAATATGACTAATTTATATTTGTATGGTGATTTAGCTTATTATAATGTTTGTGGGGGTAGTGGTGTAAGTTTTGGGGATATTAGTATTGATACTTGGTATAATGGATTTATTAGTGTTGATGAAGGGTTAGAAGAAGTTTCTTTTTATGTTTATTCAGGAGGTTCTTTAATTGCTTCTGATACTGGGATTGATTTTTCTTGTGGAGATTTTTCTTTGATTGATAAAGTTTCGGTTGGTAATACTGGTTCGAAGTCTCTTCCTGTATATTTAGATTTGGTTCAGTATGGGGGATTTGAAGGTTTGCCTTATGTTTTTGGTGTTGGAGAGGGTTTGAATTCTAGTCCTGATGTGAATTTTGTTAGTGTGGATAATATTGATTTTGGTAGCGGAATGTATTTTGGTTTAACAGACAATAATTTGAGCATTGATTTTAATGTTAGCGATTTTGATGCTAATTCTTACTTGATTCTTGATTTAAACTATAATTCAGTTGAGGGTGTTGGAGGAACAAGCATAATTCAAGACTTAAACTTATTAACGAGTGGTGTTTGTGATGACACGAATTTTGAAGATTCAACACATTGTTCTTGGGATTGGAATATTAGTGGAGTTGGAGATAATAATTATTGGATTACTGCTAACCTTAGTGATGGGACTGATTCAAATAACTTTATTTCCTCTTCTTCTTTAATAATTGATAATACTCTTCCAGTTTGTTCGAGTGATGTTAATTCTGGTTGGCAATCCACAGACGCAAACATAGTTGTTACTTGTAGTGATGTTGTTAGTGGAGTAAAAAACATTTATTATCGTTTAGACGAAAACCACAGAAGGGGTATAAGTCTTGGAGATTGGCGAATATTTGACAACAACATTTTGATTAATGAAGATGGAAATTTTAACCTAGTTTTTTTAGGACAAGATTATGCGGATAATAATAGTGGTTTGTATGATTCTAACTTTATTTTAATAAATCATGCTTCTGCAAAAATACAAAACACTATCCCTATTAATGATAGTATAGGGGTTACTTCTAGTTTTATTTATTTTAATGTTTTTGAAGCAATATATGGAGACATAAATGTTTTCATAAATAGTGTTCAAAGCCTTGACTTTAATCAATCAACTGATTGTATAATAAATGGTCGTGATTTAAATTGTAGTTTTATTTCAAATGAATTGATTAATACGAGTTGGAATGATTTAAATATTTTTGTAACAGATATTAATGGAGCTGTTGATAATTATTTGTCAAGTTTTGAATATGTTTATTCAGAGTCTGGTCCGAGTGGAGGAGGTTCAGTTGGAGTAGTTGCAGATGATGAGGAGAGTATTGTCGCAGAATTGTTAGAAGGAGAGGTTGAAGAGAAAGCTTTGAGTATTGGTAGTGTTTTGCGTGAAGAAGTTGAGTTTCTTGGTTATCGGTGTAGTAATATGTGGTTATTAAGTTTGCTAGGATTGTTTATTTTGTTAGGTGCTAACATTAGTATGCCGAGTCAGAGTCTTAAAAAGTTTTGGTTAATGTTTTTCGTTTTTGTTTCTGTGGGTTGGTTCTTGGTGTTATTTGGGTGATAACATGGGAAAAGAAATCGTTTTTTTGTTATTAATTGGAATGTTTTTTTTGGGTGGTTGTACTCAGATTGAGTATCATGATAATGTCGAGGATTTAAATAACGTTAGTGTGTCTGGAGAGTTGGTTGATGGGGATGTTTTGGTTTGGGACAATAATTCTTGGATTGTTAAGTCTTTGTCTAGTTTGATTATTGTTAGTCCTACTAGAGGTATTGATTTGACGGGGTTGTTGATTCCTGTTATTACTAGTAGTTATGTTTCTGCTGATTATTTTGTGGGTGATGGTTCTAGGTTGACTGGTTTGGTTGATTTGGATTCTAATGCTCAAACAGCTTGTAGTGATTTAGAGTATTTGCGTGGTGATGGTTCATGTCAGACTATTGTTTTGAGTAATGACACGAATTTTGAGACTGCTGGTTATGGAGATTTAAACATGGATTTGAATTATTTACAAATCGGAAACAATATTTCTTTGTTGACTAATGATTCTGGGTTTATTACGAGTTTTTCTGATACGAATTTTGAGACTGCTGGATTCGATTTTTCTAATTATTTATTAATTAGTAGTTATGTAGATTCTAATGCTACGACTGAATGTGATTTGAACGAAGTTTTGTTAGGAAATGGTGTTTGTTTAAATATTTCTGAAATTAGTGGAAGCGTGGTTGATACTAATTGTTCAGTTGATGGTGTTTGTGTAAATATTGTTTATGTTGGGGATAATATTAGTGATTTAGTTAATGATTCTGGTTTTTTGTCTTCTATTAGTGGTTTGAATGTTTCTTTGTTGACTAATGATTCTGGGTTTATTACGAGTTATTATGATAGTAATGCTGAGACTAGTTGTGGAGATAATGAGTATTTGCGTGGTGATGGTTCATGTCAGACTATTTCTTTGACTGATACGGACACGAATTTTGAGACTGCGGGATATAGTTTTGAGGATTATTTGTTGAAAACGAGTTATTTGGATACGAATGCGGAGACTTCTTGTGATTTGAACGAGGTTTTGTTAGGTAATGGTGTTTGTGTGAATACTTCTAGTTTTGGGGGTTCTGGGATTACTGATTCTAACTGGCAAACAAGCTGGGTTAATTTCGATTCAAATATGGGTTTAACTTATGCTGGTTTGGATGATGTAAATTTATGGGTGGATACAAAAATAAGTGAATCGAGCGGTGGAACTTGGGGTTCGATTACTGGAGATATTGAAGACCAGACTGATTTGTGGGAACAAATCACTAAAATTAATTATAATTTGGCTTTAAATTCGTTTCGTATCGCGATTAATGGTTCGCTTAGTTTGTTCGGAATGATTGACGGGTTCGTGGATGAGTATGAAGACGAAACAGGAATTTCAGTAGACACAAACGCTTCATATAATGCGAGTAATGATTATTATTTTAATTCAAGTGAATCTGGGGGTCTTGGAGAAGACTTAGTTTCAAGGTATACCTTTGACGATGACACAACAACAAGTGCAGTAGTAGATGATGTTTCAAGCAATAATGGTGTGCTCGAAAATGGGTTAAATGATTATACGAGTGAAAATAGTGTAGCAGGGTTGCTTGATGATGCTCTTGATTTTGACGGAACAGAAGACTATGTTTTGGTTACTGGCGGGACAGGGTTACCAATATATTCAACTTCCACTCCTTACTCGATTAGTATGTGGATTAACCCTGATGATGTAACGACTAATTATGGAGTTTTTATGTCAATGGGTAATAGTGGAACATCTTCTCCTATTTTTTTATTAGAAATTAGTTTAACAGACGGAAAACTTGGAGCTTTAATTCGTGATGATAGTTCAGTACAATTATTTGACCCTGCACATAAAGAATCTAACACTACAATTTCAAATGGAAATTGGTATCATATTGTATGGACTGATAATCAAGGAGATGCTAATTTGTACGTAAATACTTCTTTAGATGCGACAGATTATTCTTATACTCCTTCTGCTTTAACTTTGAATAGAACTACTATTGGAGCAATGGGAAGAACTACTATTGAATCTTTTTTTAATGGGCAGATTGATGAAGTTCGTTTCTATGATAAAGCATTATCAACTGATGAAATTAGTGATTTGTATAATAGTGGAGCAGGAACTTCAAGCATTTCAGCTGGTGGAACAAACAACATGATTCTTGAATCTGAATCATTCTCAGCAGTAACCGAACCCGATTCCGCACGCATAATAATATTAGAAGAAGATGACGGAAACGTATCACTAAACACTGATTTGAACGTGTTTTTATCTAAAGATAATGGTTCTACTTGGGACTCAGTTTTCTTGAATAGTGATTATAATTTTTCGTCAAACATAAAAGTCTTAACAGGAACAACAAGTTTAACGAGTAGCGGAACAAACATAAAATATAAAATAGAAACATACAACAATAAAGCTACAAAGATTCACGGAGCGTGCGTATCATGGGATTAAAGTTTTGGTCTTACAATTTTGTTAAAAAAGGAACATTAATAAGTTTGTTAAATAATAATAGAGTAATAAAATTCAGACTAAATTATGAAATGGAAAGTGATGAAAAATGAAAATACTAAACTGGTTCATAAGTATAACAATTCTGTTACTCGTATTCAGCACATTCATTTCAGCTTCGCCTCAACGAATAGTTTCTGACGATTTATTCGAAAAACTAAAAGAAAACAAAATAGAAAAACAAGGAAACAACTCAGAAGTAACAAAAAAAATAGTCGACTTAGACACACTATTCAATAATTTTAAAGAATCTGTTATTTCACAATTAACTCTTTTATTAGATATGTTAACACAAAACACTTCTAGGATAATTGCGTTAGAAAACGAAAACGAATCAATAAAAAAAGAGTTATGTAAATACAAAAATTATTCATGGTGTGAAAAATGATTGAATTAGATTTAATAAAAAATGTTTTAATAACTCCTTTATTTTTGTTTATTCAAACCTTTCACATAATTTTGTTGTTTGATTTATTGTTCGGAATAATTTTTTACGAAAAAGTTAAAGATAAACTAAATGTATTAATCCCAGTCACCACTATTTTTGGACTCGTTATATGGATAGTATTTATTTAATAAACAACGTATAAACAAAATATAAATTATACTTTGTTTAAAACAAAAGCTTATAAACTTCAAAGTCATTATATAAATTGTTAAAAACGTGTAATTCGTTATCAATAAAAGAATACTTGAAAAAGGTTTTCTTTTATTGATTTCGACAAAACCAAAAAATCGATATTATGAATAGATACGGAAGAAACGGAAGACGAGACCCTCGTACAATACCTGAACTAAAAACTGACAGAATGAATTACCCAGTCGATAGTGAAGAATACAGAAGTTTATCCGCAAAAATCGCAAGAAGGAGAAGATGATGCCTAAAAAATCTAATGTTGGAGAATTTAAAGTCGTTGGAGTAATAACAGGAGTTTTACTCTTCATCATCGCCATCGCTGTAAATCATTTCGATTTATTAGCTCAAAACATCCAAGACTTCTTACTAACCATCGCCATCGCGGAAATAGTGTTAAGTGTCGTAGCATTTATAGTGGTAAAGTTTAAGGTTGCACGTTGGATTGGTAAAAGAATACCATTTTTCAAAGCATAATTAATCAATTTCAATTATTTAATTAATTTTAACTCACTTTGGTTAGATGATTTATAGTTACAACCTACAAAGAACCATTTAACATTATTTTATAATGATTAAGATAACATATTTATTGTTATTGTCTTAATTTGTGAAAAAAACAGCTTCAATCAACCAAAAATATTAGGAGAAAAACAAAACCCAGTACCATTCTTCTCAACAACATCAGAATGCTTCAACCTCTCCTTCCTACACCTAAAAAACTCAAGACTAGGAACAACAAAATATTTATCCTCAGGACCAGTATAAAAACCATCCTTAGAAAACAAAAAACAACCATTATCAGGCAACATCTTCCACTCATTCTCAAAAATATTAATAACCTCATTCCTATACTTAGAAGTCAAACTCTTAGAAGACAAAACAAAAGCAAGATTCCAAGCATTCCTAACATCACTATGTAACTTATTATACGCAGACCCACACAAAACACTAGCCAACCCAAACTTCCTACACTCCAAACCAAGCTGAGCAAAACTATCACCCACACTAGTACCATTCCTACAATTTCGTTGAGCCTCATCCATACCCACAACCAAAAAATTCTTATAATCAAGCCTCTCCTGAACATTCAATTCAAGCCTTTCACCAATCAAAGACTGCAACAAAGCACCAATACAAAAATTTCTAACACCAATACCTTCAATATCAATTATTTTCCTACCATAATACAATTCAACAATACTAGGAGCTTTATCTTTCTTATCTAAAATAATATTCAACTCTTCCAAAACATACCTTAATTTAGTACCACACAAATCTTCAAAAGCCCTATAAGTCTTTTCTTCCTTAGCCAACTCAAAAAAATCTAAAAGTTTTTGACGATTACCAATTTTAGAAGCCGAACCTTGGTCAGCCATTGGAAAAATAATGTCAACACAACGAGAATGTAAATCACAAACATTAATACAAAACCTATTATCACTCTTTTTTTTGGTTATTTCTAAAAACTCCCAATCTTTATTCAAATCACTACGCTTAAACTTAGCTTTTTTATATTGTTCAACAAGAGTATCTTTCAATCCACCCGTTGGGTCAAACATCCACACATTCTTAAATTGACCAAGAATAATAGCTAGAAGATAAGATTTTCCAGACCCACTATCCCCTACTATAATCCATCTTGCACCTTTAACAATATCAATAACAAGTTTATATCTTTCATCATGATTCAAAAACAAAGCATTCCCATCAAAAATTCCTTGATTATAAACTTCATTAAAAAGTCTCCTATACTCACTATTATTATTTAACAATGAATAAATTGAATTCATTCAGTAACACTCCCTTCCGAATCATAATTCACAACATTAGAATACTCCTTCTTCTTCTTATTAGAATGGTCACCAATCACCGACAAAATATTCTGCTTAGGCTCACCACTCAAATACTCAAAATAAGACTCCCTGCCCAAAAAATATTTATCAACCAAATCAGTAGTAATACTCTTAGTATAAGACTCCTTCCAACAAGAAACCCCATCTAATAACATATCACCCGTAATATTCTCAAAATAAAAAAATTTGACAGAAGGATTCTCCGAACCAGGACCATGAGCAGGCTCACTAATAGTATGTAAATGATTACCCAACATCATACCTTTTCTATCCCTAGCAATCACCCTAATATCCCTTTCTCTTTCCCATTCAGAAGAACGAATAATAACATCACTCTCAGCTCCAACAAACTGATTAACTTTATCTTTATACACAAAATAAAACACGATAAAAAAATAGAATAAAACATTAATTATTATTGACGAAACATAATTATTTTCCTGAAAAGCAGACGACTCAACAGGACTCATCCAAGAATTAGTAAGAGATGTAAAAACCATTAACGCATAAAAAGTAACTATAATCCAAATCAAAAAAATTATTATATACTGCCAATTCTTTTTTCCCTCAGCTTTTAAAATGTTTGATTGGGATTCTACATTATTCTCAACCTGTTGACTCATGATTTTGTTGGCTTGAGAATAACTAGAAACCATTTAGTATTCCCCCTTCTCAGGAGGATTCGGCAAATTTTCAGACTCTTCTTCATCTTCTTCTGTTTTTTTGTAAATGCTTTCTTCAACATCTTCAAATTCATCCTCACTCGTTTCCTCTCCTTCTTCTTCTGTTTTTTTTGCTATAAGAGGAGCTTTCTGTTCTTCTTCAATAACTTCCTGAATCATTTCTTGTTCTTCTTTATTTAAAACTATTACTTCATCAGTATGAGTTCCCAAATCACTAACACTAAGTTTGGTTCTTTTTTCGTTAAAAAATTTTTCCCACTCCAAGTTTTTGGTTTTGGCTTCATTGTATTTATATCTTAAGAATTGTAGTTCTGAAATACAAACAGCGTAATGTCCTGATAATTCGTTTAGCATGGCTTGACTATTTTTTATTTTGTTTAAAATACTTAATTCTTTAGAGCCTGGTACTAAATCTATTTTGTAGATTAAAGGTTTGTTTAAAAATCCTCTAATATGGTTTTCGTGAATTATTCTTCCACCTGGTACTGATTCAAATATTTCTATTAGTTGTCTTCCTGCTGAATCTTTCATTGAGAACATTGTTTCTCTGGATGGTAGTTGTCTGTATAGTTTTGAAAAATTTTCTAATTCTACTATTTTTGCTCCTTCTGCTACTGCTTTGTATTCCATTAAGTCTTCATTTTCAAAGCTTTTTCTTAAATAATCCATTTTCTATTCAACTCCATTTTTTTGTCTTGGTTTTCTGTATCCTAATCCTGTTGTTAAATTTGTAAAACAGGTTTTACAAACTTGAAGTCTACTTCGTCTTAGTTTAAGTCCACCATTAATTATTTTTTCGTCTAAGTTACGATATTTTTTACAAATGTGACAATAAAATCTTTTCCTTGGTTTTTTACTCAACATAACCACACTCTGAACAAACCCCATTTCTAAACTCACAATAAATTCCACAACAAGAACACAAACACCAATGACTATTCACTCTTTTTTCACTCTCTCTTTTTTTACATAAACCTTTTTTGTTACATAAAGCTTTTCACTATTCTTCCTATTCATTCAAACACCACTCTCCATTACTTATTCCTTCTCACAGGAGCTTGAGGCAACTGCCCTTTAACCTTCTCATCAAAACCAGCCCTACCTAAAGAATCCCTATCAACCTGATGCTTAGCAATACTATAAGCCCTCGACACATAATCATCAGCCTGGTCAACATTAATAAACCTCTTCTCATGCTCAACACCATCACCACAAACATTAGTAAAAATACGCTGATGCAAACCCAAAGGGTCAGAAACAATCGAAATATTACAACCAGGAGTACCAAGCTTCATATTCAACCAAATACCCCTCTTAACTCCACGCAAAAAAACCATTGTTTTACCCGTACTCCTATCATAATAAGGCATATCCCTCTGCAACGCATTAAAATACTGCGGACCAGGACCAATATATGAAAACGTATTAATACTATCTTTCCAATTAGTAATATTATATTTATTAACATCTTTTTGTTGTCTAATTTTTTGAAAAACATACGGAAGAGTCAAACCTAACAACAAAACAACAGACATAATAACATACATATCTATTCCAAAAACATTCATTCAAACCCACTCCCTTCATAAGATTCATTATCATTAGGATAAAGAATAGAAGTCAATTCACTTGGAAATATTTTGTCACGATTATTGTAAACAAAAATTCCAGCGACTATACATAAAATAATTAAAAACAATAAGTCTCTTGTAGTGTTAGATGTCCAAACTTCGTTATCGACTCTAGCATTACAACTATTTCTAACTTCACTCAAATCAGTATTACATTTATGCAAGTCTGACTGAAGAGTTGTTTGAAAAACATGCTGAGTAGCATTCCAATCAAACATACTACCATCAATAATCGTTTTTATGTCAGCTTCACATTCACTATTAAGCCTACTATATTTTTGGACTTCATTATCAAGATTAGCAATAGAATTATCTCTCTCTTCAATTTGATTATAAAGAGATTCAATCAAACCAGTTTTTTCTATTAATTGTTGCCTGTAAGAATCATTCTCTTCAAGAATCGTGTCTAAATTCCAATCAAAAACATTTATTTCAAGACTTAATTCATTGTTAGTTTCAATAGCTTCACTAATACTATTGTTTCGGTCAACTACAGCTTTTAAAATAAAGTCTCCGATGTTTGGAAAAATGTTTACAAAATTAATAGATTTTGTCGAATTTGCTCCGATTGAAGTAATAAAAGTATCGTAAATAAGTTCTTCTTCCTCGTCAACATAAAATACTGTTAATTGAACATTTTCAGCAGATATTCCTCCACCATTTTTTACCGCAACATCTACATTAACTAAACCACCTTTTCTTATTGAATCAGGAACAACAATAGAGTCTATCGTTAAATCTATTTCATCAGCTCCATTCATTGAAAGAGTATAAGTATTGTTTATGTAATCGAATTCATGTATCGTGTTTGTTGGATTAACTCTTACTTTTAGTTGATGAGAACCCACAAAAATTAATGGTAAATCAAAGTTAAAAGCCACTGTTTTTTCGTTGTCATAAATTCCTGTTGTGTTAATTTCTCCTAAAACATTGTTGTCTAGGCTTATTTCTATAGGAATTATTCCTACAAAGTTTTCGTCTCCAATGTTTTTTATGGTTATAAGCATTTGTACTGTTTCTCCAGGACTCGGGTTTTGAGGAGTTAGTGTAATGTTTGTTGGTGTTATGTCTAATCCTTTCCATATGTATATTGATTTGTCTATTCTGTTGTTTTGAATGTTTGTGTCTGTGTTGTAATCTGCTATTGTGAAATAAATGTTTTGGTCTCCACTATTAGTCCAGTTGTATAAGAAATCTATTTGTGTGTCGCTAGGAGTGAAAGCAAATTGATTTATTAAATTGTTTTGAACGTAAAATCTAACGTTGCCGTTTTGTCCGTCTGGTGTAATGTTTGTTGTGAATGTTGTTTGTGTTCCTGCGTATATTTTGTTGTGTGTTATTGAATCCAGGCTAGGGTCGGAAGCAAATACGTTGCTAACTAACATAGTAAGTATCAGTAGCACAAGTATTGTTTTTTTCATATATTTCACCCTCCTCGTTTTTTGATTTATAATATTTGCAAATGTTACACACAGTTTCATCACACCTAACAGTGCTATGAGAGTGTTTTGCAACAGGATGATTGCAAACATCTGCTATAAACAACAAATTTATTCTTTCTTGTTTGATATATTTACAATTTTTTTGTAATTTTGCTCCAGCTTCAACCATTATTTTAAAATTTCTTCTATTTTTTTTGTAATTTTCAAACTTGTTTTTCAAAGCATATAAAATACTCATTTAATTCATCTCCTTAAATTTTTTTTGTTTGTGTAAACAAATATCACAATATCCTTCTTTACTAATTTTGGAAAAATTTTTTTCATAAACAATACACCTAACCATTCCTAAACCACTTCCTCTAAATCTTTTATTAATTCAATACAATCTTCTAAAAGACTAATAGCTTCAACTTCACGATTTTGATAAATCCTTATTTGAGCCTCACGAATCTTACAATGCAAACCCAAAACATCAATTATGTTATTCATAATAACAAACATCCTCATCATAATACGTCACGTTCAAATCAACACCCTCATCCACATTAACGAAACGAGGTCTTCCTTTACACGCATCATAATAATAAAAATAGTTCCCATCATACTCCAAGCTTTGAACTTCTGCGAAAGCTGTTTGATTACATTCACAAACTTCCTGTTGAATTGGGGTGTAGAAAAAATCATAAACAAAAATCATTGCTAGTACCAAAAAAATGGTTGCTATAAAAATGTCTGTTAAAGGCAAACCCTTCCTTTCTGTCTCCACAACAACTTCATCATCATCAATCATTCTTCCACCACTTTGTGTTCTTTGATTGAACAATTAAATCCCTCAATCAATCCAACAATCAATCCATAAATCAATCCAACAATCAATCCATAAATCAATCCAGCAATCAATCCAGCAATCAATCCAAAAACCAATCCAGCAATCAATCCTATAAACAATCCAAAAACCAATCCAGCAAACAATCCAAAAACCAATACATGAATCAAAGTTTCATTAAAACATTTCCAACAAAACCTCATTCACAACACCTTGTCTGCTGGTCCATAAGCTTTTTGGACTCTTCCTTTAATTAAATCTGAATAACGTTGAGTTGTATCTAATGAAACATGTCCTACCAACTTAGCAACTTCCTGAATAGGAACACCATCATCCAATAACTGCGTAACAAAAGCATGACGCAAATCATGAGCATGATACTTCTCCAAACCCATCGAACCCAACATCCTTTTAACAATAGTTTCAAGATACTCAGTCTTCAATCTAGCTCCATGTTTATTAGTAAACAAATAATCATCCAAAGGATACTGCCCAAAATGATACTTAACATGTCTAACAGTTTTGTCAGTAATCACATTAGTTCTCTGACCAGTTTTTCCTTCCAAAACCATAATAGGTTTTTTTAAATCAAACTTAAAACTCGTTTTCTGAAGATTAGAAGCTTCCCCAATCCTCATTCCATAGTTCGCCAACATATAAAATAACAAAGAATTTCTTTCAATATAAAATTTATCTACTCCAGTTTCTTTGTTTATTCTCCATTTTTTCCATGCTTCTTCAACAATTTTTTCTAACTCTCCTTTGGTTTTGCTTCTGAAAGGAAAATAAATTGCTTTCAAGTCGATTAGTTTTGGTATCCATTTTTGGACTTTAGGCATTTCCATTGCATCTGCTACATCTATTTTTCCACAGTGTTGCATAAACTTTTTTATTCCACTAAAATAGTTTGATATGCTTGAGGGTTTGAGTTGTCCAGGATTGGTTTGTTGTCTTGCGATTCCTTTTCCTGTTTTACCTATCACTGCTCGTTGTTTTCCTCGTTCATTTAACAAGACGATATATTTTTCGATGTCATCAATAGTTATTTTCTCCCAGTTTTTTGGTATTAGTATAAAGAATAGGGTTAGGGTTGCTTTGTATTGTTTGATTGTTTTAGGTTTCAAACCTTTTGTTGTGAGCCGATTACAAAACTCATCAATCTTTTCTTTGTTTTCCATATAATTCGCCTTTGGGTATAAACAAAGTATATTTTATACGTTGTTCCTATTATTACTATATTATACTATTCTACTATATATATGTTTCTCTTTTTCATCAATATTTACTAAAAAAGGTATAGAGGTAAAAAGGTATAAGTTCTATATAACAACATGAAATGAAAGAGGTATCAAATTCATATAAAACAAAATAACTAAATGATATAATACATATTATACTATATAAATAGTATAAGTTTAACTTAAACCATCTTAATTTAGTTTTGGTTTATTTTGTTTTACGGGGACAACAAGCCACAAGTCAGTATCCACTTACTCATTTAAGAGTATCTGTCATACTTCTTCGTTTGGAACGTAAATTTGTGTTTAAATTATTCTCCAAGGCATAGCCTCTACCTCATTGTAAGCGGACATTTAACTTCGAGTGAAAGTTATGAACTTCCTCTACTTCTGTCAAACATCTTACAATGATGAAAACAATTTTTACCTATTGCCCTAACCGCACTTTTAATCTATGCTTCGCAAAGAATAAACATTAAATTCTTTTAATTTATTTTCAACCTCTCTTTCCTGTTCTTCTGCTTGGTTATCCACAACAAATTCATCAAAACGATAGTGTTTTTTTCCACATCTTTGACAATACCAAACATCCTCTTCTCGAATGTATATTATTTCTCCCCCACAAAAATGCTTCAAACCAACCCACCACTCTTCATTTGTTGTCTGACAATTCCACGAACCTTACGAGACACATTCACACCTGTTCGCTGATACACGAACTCGAATTCTTCCGCATCTAAATAAATAGTCAACGAAGGCAAATCAAACCAACCCCTTAATCTTAATTAACCAACTCGCATATTCAATTCGAGCTTCTTTAATTACTACATTCTCATGATTCATAATTAGAGCTTTCTTCTCTAATTCTAATTTTTCATTTAGGAAATCGTGAGTTAACTCAAATTCATCAAAAATGTCTGCCCAACGTTTTGCATAAATTTTAAATCCGTCTGCATTTAATACTAAATTTTTTTCCCCGTGGTTTTTGTTTGATTCAATAAATGATTCAATTACACCATCCCTTGCAAAATCAACTCCAACTAAATGAATTTCCCATAAGGCATGTGTGGATTTAAATTCAGCATCACTTAGAACAGCTCGTTTATATTCGTCCACTTGGAAATATTCTTTTTTACCTATCTTAATTTTTGGGTTTTTTAATTCTGCAATAATATTGTGAATTCTTTTTCCTTCTTTTCTCTTTTTACACATGAATATGTCCAATCGTTTGTTTTTGTAGTTTGAATCCATTTTAGAAACTTTTTTCTTGCCATCTAGTAATGTAATATATTTTTCAAGTGAGTTTTGGAATGGTTCATCTTTTGTAACTAGGTTGTATTGCTCACCAAATAACCAAAAATTATCTTCAACAATTTTTTGGATGTGATCGCGTTCATTGGTTTTGTAGACAGAGTTAAAGACTAGTTCTTTCAAGTT
>Ga0075122_10000853_pt1 | contig 22988 bp, 44 predicted proteins | sample AntAceMetag02UKB_FD_69790 | JGI IMG/M metagenome (GOLD analysis project Ga0075122, IMG submission 69790) | Saline lake microbial communities from Ace Lake, Antarctica - Antarctic Ace Lake Metagenome 02UKB | ecosystem: Environmental > Aquatic > Non-marine Saline and Alkaline > Saline | place...
CTACATGATAAGCATGAAAAGAGAATTACTGAGTATGTACGTTCAATTAAAGCATTTGACAATGTACAAATTGAAACAAAGTTCTTCGATGTAGAATTAGAAGAATGTATTAAAAGAGATCTAAAAAGAGAAAACTCAGTAGGAGAAAAGGTAATAAGAGATATGTATAATCAGTTTTTAAAACCTAAACAAGAAGTATATCAACCGAACTTAGATAAACCAAAAGCAATAATTTGTGATATTGATGGCACCGTTGCAAAGATGGTTGACCGTAGTCCATATGATATCAGTAGAGTAGATGAAGATATCGTACAAGAAAATATTAGAGACATATTGGATAGATACAGAGAAGATCATGAGATAATAATGGTTAGCGGACGAGATGGTGGATGTAGAGATAAAACAATAACATGGCTTGAAGATAATGGAGTACCTTATGATTACTTATACATGAGAGAAGAGGGAAATAATGAAAAAGATTATGTAATTAAGAAAAGAATATTTGATACTTATATTAGAGATAACTTTAATGTAGTATTAATTCTCGATGACAGAGATAGGATTGTTCAAATGTGGCGTAGTTTAGGTTTAACATGTTTACAAGTAGCAGAAGGATCATTTTAATTAATAATATAAAAATATGAAAGAATATTTATTAGGGGAGTTTTTGTTTACTATGTCATTTATGATTGGATTTGTATTATGTTTATTATTTGTCGGACAAAGTATACCATTATTTATATTAGGATTATTATTGATGGTAATACCAATTGTCACAGTTGTTAATGATGCATATAAAAAATAAAATAAATGGATAAAACAATAAAAAAAAGAAACATAAAGATATTTATTCTCTGTAAAAAAGGAGTTGATCATATAGTTGTTGGAAGGATATTTAAGCTAAGTAAAAGTACGATTAACTTTATATACAATAGACTAACAGGAGAAAAAGCAATTATAAAGAGAAAACTCAGTGATGCAATTAAAGAAATAGAGAACTTTAAAAAGTATGCCGATTATAGATATCGTATGACTAGTCCACAATATAACTATCTGGTTGAAGAAGCTGATTTTTTAGCATATATGTATCAAAGACTATACATATAGAACGTCATTAAGAGGTCATAGAATCGTTTTTAAGACATTTTATAGCATAAATGTATATACATGAAAAAGAGAAGAAAAAAGAGTGAACAACAAAAAAAAGTTGAAGAATTAGATCGATTATGGAGTCTCGTGGTACGAACAAGAGATGGGTTTCAATGTCAAGGAAATGGTTGTCCGGCAAAAGGAAACCGAATGCATGGTGCTCATATTTGGTCAAGAGGAAATAGATCAACAAGATGGGATGAAGATGATGGCATTACACTTTGTTTTTACCATCATATAACTTGGGCACATAGACAACCTTTAGAATTTGCAGAATGGATAAAAGAATTAATTGGTAATAAAAAATATGAAGAATTAAGGAAAAAATCTAATGAAATATTAAAAGTAACACCTCAAGTATTGGAAGAAATTAAAGAAAAATTAGAAGAACGACTAAAATATTACCAAGGATTAAATGATGAAGAGTTGTTCTAGCTATTTACAAAACCTTATAAATTTGATATAATGTATATAAGGTTTTACCTTCGGTTTTTACCGATACCAGTGTTTTGTTGACGAGTTTGTGGAATTCAACTCTCAGCATTGATCCTCCAGATAGAAACTGGAGGTAATGTTCTATATCTTCTTTCGTAAGAAAGGGTGTTAGTAAATAGCCTTCCACTTAGGTGGAGGGTATAGTACATTAAAGCAGAGTAGTGTAACGGACGCACGTGAGACTCATAACCTCAAGGAACAAGTTCAACTCTTGTCTCTGCAACATGAAAATAATATTTTTAGACATATGAAAACAGCAATAAGAATAAATAATAAAGAGGAATATGATACTCTAATGGTATATTTAGAGGAAAGAGGTTATCGATGTTCTGGTGGAACTAGACCGAAAGATTGGCGTATTGGGGATTACGCTTCTTATCCTATAGTTATTTATTTAAAAATGAATGATTTAGGATATGATCGAATGATAAATTTGAATAAAGACAAATATAATTTAATTACTATAGAAAAATTTATGAACAAATTTAAAGTAGGACAAAAGGTTAAGATTTTAACAGATAAAGATAATCAAATAAATCAAATTTGGACAATTATAAAAGTTGATAATAGTGATATCCCTTATAAGTTAGAAAGTGTTAATGATCGAATTTCTTGGTATCAAGAACATGAGTTACAATTATTAGAAAAAACATGGGAAACTTTAGAGGTTGGGGATGTGATAGATTGCATAAAACCTGTTGGTGAAGAAAAAACTATTCTTGAAGTAGGTGTAACTAGAAATGCTTATTTACTTTCTTTTGTAAATAAAAAAGAAAAAGCTGAGGGGTGGTACACAATAAAAGAGGCAAAAGAAATAGGCTGGAGAATAAAAGATGAAACACCAGAAGAAGAAATGATTGACATTAAAGGTAAAAAATGGAGTATATCTACTATAACAGAAGCACTTAAGAAATACGCAAACTAACAATATGATATATAGGAAAATGGAAAACTTTATGGAAAGTGTAGATGAATTACCTGAGTATATTGGGGTTATTGTGTTCATGTTTGTTATAGTTTTAATACCGTTATGGCTACCTATTTACGCAATAAATACATTTTGGCATACATCTAATAGATAAACTAATGAAAAAACATATGAACGAAACAATAAAAGTTAAAAAAACAAGTAGTAGTAATAGGTATAAAACTGAAGACGGAAAAATATTGTATGAAAATCCTTGGTGGGTTAGTGTAGTTATACTTTCCATTGTCGTATTAGTATGTGGTTCAATGATGTATTTCATGACAATAAAACTTGATGGTGACTTATATGAACCAAGATGTTGGCTTAAAAATGATGATCAAGGAATCAGAACTAGTGATAATAAGGAAGCAATTAAACAATATCCTATTAAATGTAATGAATTTGAATTAAAATAATATAGAAAAAAATTAGAAAGTACATTAAAAATCAAATTAAATAATAAAAATGGAAGAGAATAAAGAACAACAACAAATGAAAGAAGGAGAAGTAATAGAAGTTAAAGATGATATTATAAAACAAAATGATGATATTGTAAACAGTGATATTTCACAAATTTACAATATAAAAGACTATACCTTGGAAGAAAATAAAGAAATGTTTTTTAGCTTGTATGAAGAAAACTTAGGAATAGTAACTACAATATGTTCTAAGATGAATATGAGTAGGAGAACATTTTATAATTGGTGTGATGAAGATGAAGAATTTAAAGCAAAGATAGACAAAATAAAAGATGATCAACCTAATAAGGTGGAAGATAAATTATTGAAAAAAATAGAGGCAGAAGATACTACCTGTATTATATTCTATTTAAAATGCAGAAATAAAAAATATAAGCCTTCATTAAATTTAGAAGGTAGCTTGGAGATAAATGATTATGATAAACTCACCGAAGAAGAACTCAAGGAAAGAATTAGAAAAGCTACTGAAAAGCTTGGAGAACAGAACGGGTAAAGAATACTGGGATTGGGTAACAGATTATTGGACAGTTAGAGGAAACCCTTTAGATTTTATAGATCATAAATATCTAGTTCAAAAATATAAAGATCAATCTAAAATTATAATAACACAGAAGTCTGGACAGGCAGGAGAAACAGAATTAAACTTATCCGAAGCATGTTGGTTACCAGATCAGTTTAAGGAAAATTCATTATATTTAATGCCTACATCTGGTAATGTTAATGATATTGTACAAGAAAGAGTTGATGAACCAATTAACAATAGTAGGTATTTAAGTTCTGTTACAGGAAGAGCTGGAAAGATAATGGGAAAGCAAGCTGATAAGACTGGACTAAAGAGATTCAATAAAGGATTTATATATTTTAGAGGATCTAATAAGCCAACACAGATTACCTCAGTTCCGGCTGATGCTATTTATGTAGATGAATTAGATCGTATGGAACCAAGATACGTTCCATATTTTACAAAAAGATTAGGTCATTCAAAAAGAAAATGGGAAAGATGGTTTAGTACACCAACAGTTCCTAATTTTGGAATAAATGAAAGATTTTTAAAAACAGATCAGTTAAATTGGTATGTAAAGTGTTATCATTGTGGAGTACATCAGATAATGGATTTTTGGGAGAATATAGAGTTCACAATGAAAGGTGAAGATGTAGATAAGTCTAGGATATTCTGTAAGAAATGCAAGAAAGACTTCCTGCCATATAAATGTGATGGTAAATGGATTCCACATAATAAGGATGCTTCAATAAGAGGTTATTTTATTAATCAGTTATATTCACCTCATTTTGATTTAAATGCTGCTATAATTGAAAGTCAGACAACTGCAGAGTACAAGGTAATGCAATTCTATAATCAGACTTTAGGATTACCATATGAACCAAAGGGATCTAAGATCACTGAAGAGATATTAAGTGCATGTATTAGAGATTATATAATACCTTTAACTGCAGAAGATATAGCAATGGGAGTTGATGTAGGTAAGAATCTACATGTTATCACAAGGGATAAGAATAGAATATTAGACATCCAAGAATTAAAGTACTTTACAATAGCCGAATCAAATGAAAAAGCAGGAAGACAGGAAGATAGCATAGAGTATTGGATAAGAGCAAAGAATCCTAAAAAGGTTATTGTAGATGCACTTCCAGAGACAAGAGCAGTTCAATCCTTAATAAATATGTTCCCTGGTAGAATATACATGTGCTACTACAGTGGAATGAATGAGGTCAAGGAAGGTGAAGCATGGTATAAGGTAGATGGGTATAAAGTTAATACTGATAGAACAATGAGTTTAGATGAATCCTTAGGTGAGATATATAAACAAAGAATACAACTACCTCGTAACCTAAGCGACTACAGCGTATTTAAGAGTCATTTTAAGAACTTGGTAAGGATTATAGTTGAGAACAACAAAGGAGATAAAAAAGCAGAGTATCAAAGACTCGGAGACGATCATTATGCTCATGCCAATAACTATGCCAAGATGGCAGCAGATATGCTAACTAGGATAGTTGAAAGTGAAATATTTACTATTTAGAAAAATTATATGAAAAAAACAATATTTAAAACTACACTGATTATAGTTGCTATATTATATTGGTGGTTAATTACATTTTTGATGGGTAATACTTATGATTATTATTTATTCGGTAAATCATTTGATTTTTGGATAGGTTTCTGGAATACATTAAATGTTTTTAGTATTGGTTATTTATTGAATAGAAATATATGAACATTTTAATAGGAATTTTAATTTGGTGGTTAATAGGGTTTATTAGTTGCTGTATATTAGATTTATATATGGAAAAACAAATTACAGTTAAAGATTTATTAGACTCTTTAATGATGGGTTTTGGTGGTTTTATTATGATTATTGTATTAGTAGTTATTCTATATACTGATTTTAGTAATAAGTTTGGAGACAAGGTAATCTATAAAAAGAAAGAGAAATAAGTATTTACAAATCTTTTTTAATATGATATAATGTAAATGTATGCAAAAAACAATAGGAGAATATATAAAATTTACAAATAAGACTTTTAGAAAAACGTATAATTATTTTATATTAAATAAGATTAACGAAAAATCAATTAGAGTCTTAAAGGAAAAGATTGGAGATGATGATGACTACACAGTCGGTAGAAGTGTAATTCAAGGTAAAGACATAGATGATATGTTTAGAATAGAAAGAAATGCATATCATGTTATACAAAAACTAGACATAGAAAAGTTAAAAGGAATAACATCATTAGAAGAGATATCTAATGGTAAATTTAGAAACTTTATACTATAGAAATCTATGATATATAAAAATGTTAAAACACCAACTAAGAAGTTGGTAATACAATGTGATTGCGAGGGCATGGAGTTCTTGCAATTTTTAGTTTTTGAGAGAGAGCCATGGGAAGAGAATGGAGAACATGAAACAGATGAGATGTATATTCAATTAGCAGGTACTAATATAAGTGGAATGTGGGACAAGATAAAAGCAGCATGGACGATAATAAGATATGGGGAATTTGAGAACTATGGAGTTATATCAGATAGAAAACAACTAGAAGAACTACAAGGTTATCTTGGTCAAGTATTAAAGTACTGGAATGAAAACTACATGAAAGAACTTGATAAAAAGTTAGATAAGTTAGTAGAAGATAAAAAATAATATTAGTGTAAACGATTAAATATATGAGAAATGAATCAACTATGAACATTTAAATAAATGTATAAATTAAGCAGACAACATCATACTCAACCGATCCAGATAAACTGGAATGGTATTTGTGGTGTGGTCATAGCTTAATAGTAAAGCACGGGACTGTGAATCCTGATATCGGAGTGCAATTCTCCGTGGCCACCCCAAAGATACTATTCTTCAGGGTGTGGTGAAATGGTATCATACATGGTTTGGATCCATGTGACGTAGTTCTATTTACAATATTTTGAATATAAATAATTAAAGACGAAGGTCAAAAATTATATGAGTAATAAAAAATCATACCAATTAGGAATGTCCTATGGTACAGCTTGTCATAGATTAAGAAAGCAAGTGATGTTTAATTTATTAAAAAGATTAAATGAAAATATTTGTTTTCAATGTAATGAAGAAATTAAAAGTGAATTAGAGTTAAGTATTGAACATAAAAAACCATGGCTTGATAATAATGTTGATTTATTTTGGGATTTAGATAATATAGCTTTTTCACATCTTTCTTGCAATGTTGGCGCAGCTAGAAAATATAATAAGAAATATTTAAAAAATGGTGATTATTGGTGTTGGAAATGTAAAAAATATTTGCCATTAATAAAATTTCCCAATTCAAGAATAGATAAAAATAATAAAGAATGTACTGAATGTTATAGTAATTATAGAAGAGAATATAGAAAAAGAGATGGTAAAAAATAATTCCTGACTAATAATCAGGAGTGGTATAAAGGTAGTACATAACTCTTTGAAAGTTAAAATGCAGGTTCGATTCCTGCCTCCTGAACAAAAATAATAGACATTTAGTATTTTTATGCTTCAATCAATGTGATTGAATTTAAGTGATTTGCTTCAACTACTGGGAAGGGGTTGAAGCATAAGGATATTAAAATATGTTTAAAATTCAGACTAGCTGGGATGACGGCAATAAATTAGATTTAAATATAGTAAAACTCTTGAAGAAATATGATCTTCCTGGTATATTTTTTGTTCCATATACGTGTGATAGAGCTAAGATTGGCGAAGACCGATTAACCGATGATGAAATAAAATCAATAGTAAATAAAGGATTTAAAATTGGCGGTCATACAATGACACATCCATCAGATCTAAAGTCGCTAACCGAAGATGAACTTAATGATGAGATAGTAGGTTGTAAGATATGGCTTGAAGATCTACTAGGTGAAGGACATAATGTAAGACATTTTTGTACACCAAAGGGAAAGTATAATGAGACCGTTATTAGGATAGTAAAGGAATCTGGATTTGATAGTTTAAGGACAGTTGATGTATTTAATTTTCCAGAAGATGATGATTTTATTGTAAGACCAACAATACATGTTTATCGAGATAGAAAAGAATACGATAATAAATATTGGATGCACATGGCAATGAATAAATTTGATGAAGCAAAGGAGCAAGGAAAGACATTTCATATTTGGGGGCACTCTTGGGAAATAGATGCTTTAGGAATGTGGACAGAATTAGATGCATTTTTTAAATTTATGAAGGAAAATAAATAATTGTTTTTTAAAATGTGAGAGTAGGCGAAAAAAGGTGGAGACGCTATATCCTACGCATTCAAAATCTGGGGTATAGGATGAATAATACAAAGGTTGATAGCCCCTTAGGTAGAGTACCCAGCTCATACAAATGCCTATAAAAGTCCTGTAAGGTGTACCATAAGGAAACTGCTAACCGTTTGGATAGAAAGACCTAACCAAATCCTTACCTCTCACTTTTTAGTAAATAATTAAAAATATTATGACATATGAAGAAAAAGGTATAAAAGCAACTGACAGTAGAGAGGTCACAAGTGATAAGATCTCCGAAACAGTAATATCAGAGGTTCAAATAGTTCCAATGAGAAGTAACCGTGGACTAGTGGCAATTGCAAGTTGTGTTATTGATGATAAGTTCTTTATCGGTTCTATTGGTTTATATCGAAGAGATGGACAATATAACATCACATATCCAAACAAAAAGTTTAATCGTAGTACAATGACATTATTTCATCCAATAAATATACCAGCTGGTGAAGCTATTTATGATGCTATTGTAAAAGAGTATGAGAATTTATTAGCTAGTGGATTAGAAGAATAATATGGTAAAAGCACATATATACGACAAAGAAAAAGAAGAGTTTAGTTTAGATTGTAAATGTAAGAATCGTATTAAATATAAGATAGTAGATAAAGAGAAACCTAAATATAAACCTGGTCAATTAGCCAAAATGAATCATGACGAGATATCTGATTTTTTTGAAGAACATACTATTTTTAATCAGATAGAATGTCCAAAGTGTAATGGAAAAATAAAAATGTGTATTTTTAAATGGTGTAAAATAATATTAGTATGAAAAACAAAGAACAACAAATTGCTGACATATTAGAATTAGATGGAGGAATGGATATTAATCAAGCACATGTAGTTGCTAGAGAGACAATAGATAAAGTTATAGATAGTGAAGAACAACAACATGGTAATATAAAAACTTATTTGGTCGATGCATTACATATTGCTGCAGACACACTTAAAAGTTCAAATATTCGTGCTATAGATTTAGATACTAAAGAATTAACATTTGACGAAATAATGGAAGAAGGATATTCTGATGAATTCGGACATAATATAAGGGAATGTAAATTCTGTAAAAATAAAGAATTAGAAAGAATTAAAGTAAGGAGTAATTTAGTAAGTTGGTTAGGGAAAAGTGGTAGGGAAAATGGATATGTATTATGTCCAAAATGTAAAAAAGTACTAGAAACAACTTTAATATCAATGACTTAAATATGAAAATTTATATTCCAAATATTTCAAATACAGGATTAGGTGGTGGATTTTCATTTTTGAGAAACCTACGTAAAGGATTAAAAGATAAAGTAGGGTTTGTTGATAAATGGCAAGACAGTGATATAGTATTTATTTTTGGAATTACAACTATAGATAAAGCTGAAATACATGAGGCAGTTAAAGCAGGAAAGAAGTTAGTCTTACGTGTAGATAATATTCCACGTTGTAGCCGGAACAAAAGACAAACACCTTATGAGAGATTAAAAGAATTTGGTAATTTAGCAGATGTAGTAGTTTATCAGAGCAACTGGTGTAAAGAATATGCAGGATATTTCATAAATAACAAGAATGAGGTAATCGTAAACAATGGAGTAGATGCCTCTATTTTTAATACAGATAACCGTAACAGTGACGGTAAGACATATTTATATATAAATTATAATGATAATCCTAATAAAAGATTTGATGAAGCAATTTATAGGTTTGATATGGCATGGAGAGAAGATAATAATATTCATCTAGTAATAGCAGGTAATGTCCCTAAGATCTATCTAGAACATCCAGAGTATAATTGGGATTTAACATCAGATGCTACCGTAGAGTATGCAGGCATAATGGAGACACCAGAAGATGTGGCTAACTTAATGAAGAGATGTGACTTACTTTTATATCCAAGTTTTGCAGAGGCTTACCCAAATACTCTTCTTGAAGGAATGGCTTGTGGTTTGGAAACAACTGGAATTAATTTTGAAGGTGGTTCATTTGAAGCATATGAAAATAGTATAAAAAAAGTAAAAACTATCCAAGAAATGTCAGATGAATATTTAGAAGTCTTTAATGAATTAATATAAATAATATGAGTCAATCAAATTCATCTTCAAGTGGAATAGGATTCTGTGGTTTACTAACTATAGTTTTTATTACACTTAAATTATTAGAGATAATAAACTGGTCATGGTGGTGGGTATTAGCACCAATAATAATCCCAACTTTAATAGCATTATTAATATTTGGAATAGCTTTAGTATTTATAGGTATTTCAATGGTATTGCCTAAAAAGAAAGAAAAATAAAAATTAATTTTTAAATAAAAAAACTATGACAAAAGAACTACAAAATATTAAAGAAGAATTTATTAAAGATCGTATAAAAGTTATCTTTCAACTTCATACTGATATTATGTTTTATGATATGAAAGCTAAAAAATTAGGTAATGATGAAGAATTAAGAAAAGAAAAGAAAGAACTATTTGATGGTTTAGAATTAGATAAAGAAAAGAAACCAAGAAAAACTGATGATAATGAAACTAAGATCTCAAGAATAAAAGAAATAGACCGAAAGATAGATACTATTATTAAAAATGAAGAAGCAAAAGTAACACAGGAAAATCAATTAAGAGATTTTGAGTTATATATTGATATGGTTAATAGTTTAGATAAAGATCAAGTTAATGAATTAGAAGAAGCAGTAAAAAAAGCAAATGGATAGTTATATAACATTAAAATCAGAAAAGATAACAAAGACTATTGATCCAGCAGTCTACTCATTAATAATGACATCTGGTAATAATATGAGACTTTGGATGGGAGTATGTTTTGATTTAGATGAGGCACTTTATCTAGCAAAAATCTATTGTGAAAAAGAAGTACTTAATAGTAATTGGAATATGATGGCACATACATCAATAGGGATAAACGAGATAGATAAATCATTATGTAGTTTAGTTAAAGAACCAAACCGAAATGATCTAATGAAAAAGATAATCGATAATAAGGACGTTAAGTTATTTGAAAAGAATAAGAAAAAGTTCACTGTTAATGAAAGGAAATTAATTAAAGATAGCTTAAAATGAATATTAAAGAAAAAGAAAAATTCTTAAAACAAGTAAACGCTATCACTAAGAAAGATGATAAAGGTACTTCTTATCAAGCTAAATTAGCAGTAGTTTTTACTTTTTTTGACAGTAATTTTGATGCATTTGGATGTGACGAATTAAAAAGTAAAATGAGAAAAGAAATGAAAATTGGTGTCGATAAAGCAATTGATGATATTAAATAATTTATAGAGTATAGGTAATATTATGAGTTCACTAAGTAGAATACAACTCGAGGAGTGGCTAAAAACTCTAACTAATATTAAAGGTAGAATTTTAGATATTGGAGGAAGTCAGAATCCAATAGTAAAAAGATTAAGTAACACCGAATTATATATAGACGATTATAAGATATTGGATTTAGAAACTCCACATGAGGTTAAACAGAAGCCTGATATTAAACTTGACATTCAAAATGAATGGTTAGGAAAGTTTGTATTAGAAGAACCTGAATTTAAAGGATTAATTGATAGTTTTGATGTCGCTTTTTGTATTGAAGTATCTGAGTATTGGTGGCATCCTATATGTGCGTTATTTAATATATGTGGATTTTTAAAAAAGGGTGGAATATTATACATCAGTTTCCATTTTGTGTATATGCAACATGCCCCCAAGGGAACTGATTTTTTAAGATATACTCCTGATGGTGCAGAAAAGTTATTAAAAGAAGCTGGATTTGAGATTTTAGAACATAAACATAGAATGGCTAAAAGTGAATTGTTGACAATGTATTATGGATGTGATAAAATGAGAGGTATAAAAGATAATAGCGTTAATCATAATGTCATTGGATCACTTATTAAAGCTAAAAAATTGTAAAGAATGTGGAAAGGAATTATCCGATCCACGAAGTTTATATTGCATGAGTTGTTCTAAAAAAGGTTCAAGAAATCCAATGTTTGGAAAAAAATCACCAATAAATAAAGGTGGTAGTATTGGAAAAGCAGGTTATAGATTTATTTGGATTAACGGAAAGAAAACATATGAACATAGATATGTGATGGAACAATTTTTAAAAAGAAAGTTGACTAAAGATGAAGTTGTTCATCATATAAATGGTAATAGGTCTGATAATAGAATAAAAAATTTAAAATTGTACAGTTCTAATTCTAAACATCAGAAAGAACATATTGGGAGATGTTATAACAAAAATAATTCTGATAAACAAAGACAATGTTTTATTTGTAAAAATGTTTTACCTCTTAATGATAAATATTTTGGAATAGATAAAGGTAGAATGTTTAATTTATCTTATATTTGTAAAGAATGTATAAAATGTAAAAAATTATAATTTACTAAAATAAAATTATGGAAGAACCAAACAAAAGTCCATTACCAACTAAACCGGCAGTTGGACAAGCTGAAAGCCTGAGTACTGATAAAGTAGAACCAAAAGAGTTTGATTTCTATGTTGCAATGGAAGAAATTTCAAATGGAAATAAAGTAAGCAAACGGGAATGGAATAATAGAAATATCTATGGTTATTTATTAGATGAAAAGTTAACATTAAAAAAAGAAGAAACAAATTTTCATTGGATAATTAGTTTGACTGATTTAGTAGGTGATGATTATTTTATAATTTAACATATGAGAATAGGAAATACAAGTAGAAAAATATATAATTCAAAGACAAAAGCAGGATTATGCAAGAATAGTGACTGTATGGAGAAAAGAAAGTATTGTTCAGCTTATTGTGATAAATGTTTAAAATGCTATGAAGAAAAAGACCATATTAAGATTAAATAAGATAGTAGGAATATTATATACGACAATTTATTTTTTATATTTTTTAACAGCGATTGAATCAGGTGATTTAGAAGTAATGTGTGGGGTTATTATATTATCACCACCAGTTATGGTTAATTTAGCAACGTTGTTTTATTTAGTTAAAGGAACAAAAAAATGAAGATACTAATTACTGGAAGTGCTGGATTTATTGGCACTAGACTATGTAAAAATTTAAGAGATGAGGAGATAGATTTTGTTAGTTATGATTTACAAAGTGGAAATGATATTAGAGATTTAATGAAGTTAGATAAACTATTTGAAGCCGAAAACTTCGATATGGTTATTCATTTAGCAGCTTTAGCAGGTGTCCGTAGAGGTGAAGAGTTTCCAGAAGAGTATATATCAACTAATATTACAGGTACTCATAATCTAGTAAGTATGTGTCAAAAGTATAAAGTAAATAAGTTTTTAGTTTATAGTAGTTCTTCTGTGCTTGGTGGCAATGATGAACCTGATCAAATTGGTTTAGATGAATTAGATGATTATAATCCTAAGTCTCTTTATGCAATTACCAAGGTTGCTGGTGAACAAATTTTAACAAACAGTGGATTAGATTATTTAATTGTTAGGCCATTTACCGTTTATGGTGAAGAAGGTAGACCTGATATGGTTATATATAAATGGATAAATCAAATTAATGCAAATAGACCAATTACCATATACGGTGATGGTACAACAAAAAGAGGTTATACATACGTTCAAGATCTAGTTGATGCAACTATTAAGTTAATAAAGATGAAGTTAAAAGGCGAAAGTCTACCAGAGGTATTACATCTTGGTGGATCAGAGGTAGTAACATTAAATGAATTATTAGAGTTGTTTGTCGATCATCTAGGTGATAAAAAAATAGAATATTCAATTGATAAACAAGATTTACCAAAGGCAGATGTATTTAGTTCATTTGCAAATACTGAGGAAGCTAAGGCTGCAATAGGATTTGAACCAGAAATAAGATTTAAAAGTTTAATAAAACAAATATTAGAAAAAGAAATTTAGTTACAAGGGACTGACTGTTGAGCGTAGACGCAATCGGTATAACTCTCTAATGAGAGGTAATTCCGTATAGATACCATGCAATAGCTCAGTCCCTTAGTTTTTTAAAAATAAGTTGACAAAAGGAGGTGGTCACCATGCAAAAGATAAGCATCGAAGTATCGGTAAAAGATCAGATAACTCAAACCGATATTCGTGAGTTACTGATAAGCAATGGTTATGATGTTATTTCGGTTGGTTTACCTCGTCCGTTGATTACTGAGAGTGTTTCTTTGTATCAGAGAATCAGACGAAGATTCCTAAACCGAATGCTCTTTGGTAATCATTAATTTGTGGGGTTGCTGTCAAAAGTAACCCCACTCCTATATCATTACGTATAACGACTTAAAATGTCTTAGAATTGATTATAGACGTATAGGATTTAACCCTAATAACCATATGTTGAAGTATAACTTTGGAAGTAATAAAAAAAATATAGAAGGGTATATCAATGTCGATGCTCTTGAGATGGAAGGAGTGGATGTAGTCCAGGATTTGACTAAAGTACCTTATGCCTTTGCTCGTTCTAATAGTGTAGATGAGATAAAAGCTGAAGAGTTTTTAGAACATGTTCCATTTAATAAAGCATATCCAATGCTTAAAGAATGGTATAGAATACTTAAGCCAGGTGGAATCTTAAAGATTCAAGTACCTGATTGTGGAAAGGCAATGGAATATTATGTCAAAGGTCAGATATGTGAATGTGTCCCACATAAGGGAGTCAATGGAAGATTTGAAGCAAACAAACAGTGTTTTACATGTGGTGGAAATGGAAAGATAAATCCTACTCGTTGGCTACTTAGTTTTACTGGAGCACAAAAACATCCATGGGATTATCATTTAAATATATTTACAAAAGATAGATTAGAAAATCTTTTAAAAAGTGCAGGATTTAATGATATTGGATTTGAAGATGATATTAATAAATTAAAGGTGACAATTTTAAAATAGTTTATTTATGTGGGGGTGTAGTGGAATCTGTGACCACTAATGATTTGGGATTCACTCGAATCTTTGCAGAAAAGAACATGATAGCTATCCCGGGTAATAAGATAACATTCTTTAGGCAGGATTGTAGAGTAATCTCATGGTAAGGATGGTATTCTAGTTATACCTAGACCACCGCCCCCACCCTAAGTAAATTATTATAAACATATGAAAATAAATTTAGTTAAATTATTAAAAACTTTAACTATTGAAGAAAGAAGGAAATTATTCGAATTATTGAAGTTAGAGTTTTTAGATGACCATTCAAGGTTATCAACTCAAAATAATAGAGAATTTCCAGGAGAAAGAATCGAAATAGAATATGAAGGAACTTTAAAACAGTGGTAATAAATATTAAAACTATGAAACTCAATTTAGGAGCAGGAAATGACATTCAAAAAGGATACATAAACCATGATATTAGTTTTCATAGAGAAGATATCGATGTTATTTTTAATTTGAATGATAAAATATGGAGTGAAGATGAGGAATATGTCGATAAAGATGAAAGAATATTACAGGAACATTTTTTTGAAGAAATAAGAGCTTGGGATGTTATTGAACATTTAGAAGATCCGATTAATTTTATGGATAACTGTTGGCGGTTGTTAAAGTCAGATGGAATTTTAAAGATTAAAGCTTGTGGTTGGAATAATCCTAATTTTTATGTAGACATTACACATAAGCGTCCTTATGATATAAAGAGCTTCGATTATTTTTGTGTTGACACTTTAATAGAAAAGGAGTATAGTTATTATACAGATAAGAAATGGAGGTATCTTGATGGTTTTCCTAAATATGATAGGAAAATGAATATAATAGTTGAGATGACTCCAATAAAATAATAATTATATGCCATTTCAAAAAGGACATAAAGATTTTGTTTCTTCCGAAAGTAGAAAAAAAGCAGGTAAAAAAATAAGTATAGCACAAAAAGGACATTTTCACGGTGGTGGATTTAAAAAAGGACATGAAGATTTTAGAACTGAAGAGGGATTGAAAATAATGGGAGAAAAAATGAGTAAAATTAATAAAGGAAGAATAGTAAGTAAAGAAACTAGGGAAAAGATAAGACAAGCAAATATTGGTAAAAAGCATTCTAATGAAACTAAGAAAAAAATGAGTACTTCCCGTAAAGGCAAGATGCCAAAAAATATCAATAAAATTGCTGGATGGAATAAAGGTATTCCATGCTCAGAAGAAACAAAATTAAAAATAAGTATTAATAGTAAAGGTAAAAACATTGGTAGTGAAAATCATAATTGGAAAGGTGGGAGAACTATTGGTGGTAATGGATATGTTTGGGTGATAAATAGAGAACATCCAAAATCAATGCATGGTTATGTGTCAGAGCATAGGTTAGTAATGGAAAAATATATTGGTAGATATTTAGACGATAAAGAAGTAGTACATCATATCAACGAAATTAAAGATGATAATAGAATTGAAAATCTAAAATTATATAAAAATAGTGGAACTCATGTATGGGCAGAGCATTTAAGTAAAAAAAATGAATAAATTAAACGTAACAATTGATGAATCTGGTTATCCAATGATGTCAGAGAAAGAAGTTAAGATTATAAATGAACTAATAGATAAACACAGACCAAGACGTTGTCTTGAATGGGGTTCAGGAAATTCGACAATATATTTCCCGAATAGTCATGTTTGTATAAAATCATGGTTGGCTATCGAACACAATGGTCATTATGTAAAATATCTTAGAGATAAGACGACCTATAAGGTTGATCTAATATGGATTGATAATTTAAATAATCCTAGTTATGTTGATTGTGTTAAATATAATAATTATAGATATGATTTTATCTTAATAGATGGTGATCAAAGAGAAGAGTGTCTTAAGGTTGCATTAGATATTATAAAACATGGTGGTATTATCTTAATGCATGACACAGGAAGGGAAAGTTATCAAGAGTTTATTAAAAATTATAAACACAAAACATTAATTAATGGTGAGATCATAACCGGTAATGGATTTGCTCATAGAGGATTAACACAATTTTATGGATAATCAAAAAAATTTAGTACAAATGCTCTTTGATATTAAAAAGGTATTTGACAAGAACAATATAAACTTCTTCTTATCACATGGGACATTATTAGGATATGTTCGTGATAATCAGTTAATTCCATGGGATAGTGATGTTGATTTAGGAACCTTTGAAGATGTAGGTAACTTTAAAAGCAATAAGGTCGTTGATGCATTAAGAGATAATGGATTTAAAGTAAATGCAAATGGTGATGAATATAGAGGTTACAGTTTAACCATATTAGCTAAAGATGGGTTTTGTGAACGTCCCTATGGTATTAAGTTTTGGAGAAGAGAAGAAAAGTCAATGACTGAAAGTAATTTTGATCAAGCATATAATAGGTTTAATTTAATTGAAGTTGATTTTTTAGGAGATAAGTTTTTAGTTCCTGACAGGACAGATGAATTATTTAAGATCTGGTATGGTGAGAAATGGCAAGAAAGGGGTAAGTCAATGTGGATATATGATAATGATGATGAATTAATACCTTATGAAAATCAACAGATGGGATATAGAGCAAGAGGAGTTATTGAGATGATTTTAAAATGTGATAAAAATGGTGATATAATTTATCCACTCGAGAGAGTTGGACGAACAATAAGGAGTAGACACTATGATAAAGAATAAAATAGGATTAACGTTTGGCGTATTTGATCTCTTTCATATTGGGCATTTAAATTTATTAATGAATGCTAAGAAATATTGTGATGAATTAATAGTTTGTGTTTCAACTGATAAATACAGTAAGGAGATTAAAGGATATAAACCAATTATAAGATTTAGTGATAGAATGAGGATTATAAATGCAATTGAATGTGTTGATGAGGTTGGTATTCAGGATGTTAATTGTGGAAAGAAAGAAGCAGTAGCTCATTATAAACCAGATATATTATTTGTTGGAAGTGACTGGGATAAAAACTCATATTCAGGAGAGGGACTTGGAGTAAAGGTAGAATATCTACGACATACTAATGGGGTAAGTACGACTAAAATAAAGGAAAAAATATGCCAGGAAGTAGTAATAAAGGAAAAAAAGAAATAAAAGATTGGTTTAAGAATAGAACTGACATTAAGACCATTGTTGATATTGGTCCTGGTTGGGGGACTTATCCTAAGTTATTAGGAGATAAGTATAAATGGACTGCAGTAGAAATATACAAACCGTATATTAATGAATATAAATTAAAAGATTTATATAGTGAGATTATTATAGGGGATATTTGTAAAATTAAATTACCTAAAGCTGATTGTATAATTTTAGGTGATGTGATGGAACATATAGAAAAGAAGTTAGTTAGAGAACTTTTTTATAAAATAGATAAAAAATATAAACACGTAGTTATTTCAATACCGGTAAATTATCCTCAAAAATCTTCACATGGAAATATCTACGAAACACATCTGTCAGTCTGGGAGTATTATGAACTTGATGATTTATTTCCATTAGAGACTTATAAAATTAGAGAATTTATAGATCCGATAGCGGTATTTATTAAATAAATTAAATATATGAAAAAAAGTATTTTATTTTTATTATTGTTTGCTGTAATTTTGTTAGCAGGATGTACAACAGAAGGAACTGCAGACTCAATGAACAAAGTAACAGAAAAATTAAATAAAGCATCAGAAAAAATGTCGGAATGTTTAGTAAATAAAATTGAACCAGTGATAGGTGCAGGAGGTTTATTTGGTAAAAGTACACAGTATATTATTTATTATTCTGATGGGCAAATTAAAAATCATTATAGTATTCCTAGTTGTGTAAAATTAAAAGAAAAAGAATAATATGGATAGAAATTTAATTTTATTCTTTTCTTGGGGAAGAAGAGAACTAATAGAAAAAACATTCCCTAAAGTTTTAGAGACAATGAGAGAACAGGATAGAATTTTAGTTATTGACCAAGGAATGCATAACTTTGATTTTTATGCTCAATATAAAGATAAAATAGATTTCCTATATTTTACAAAGTTAAATTATAGCATTGGTCCTATATGGGAATTTTTAAGACATTTTCTTGATTGGAAAGAAGGGACTAAAAAGACATTTTTTAGTAAAGCAGGACATGGAGAAAAGCCTGAAGCTTGGTATCCAAATTTTATAAACATAGTTGAGTCTGATGCTTTAGTAAGTGATGGATGGATAGATAAGTTAACTAAGGTATTTGAATTAAATAGAGATATTACAATAGTAAGTGGTTTTAGTGGTACTGAATTTCCAACATTAAAAAAAATAGATGAAGTTCATTTAAAGAATGGTGTTAGTGGGGTACAAATTATGGTTAGAGCTAATTATTATAGGTACTTGTTAGAAGAAAAGTTACTACATCAGATGAGTCAAGATTGTTATTTCTCTGAGTTAAATAAAAACAAAGGAAAGTTTTCTGCCGTATTACCTGGTATAGTCGAGCATATTGGTGGTGAAAAAGGTAAAGCAAAAGGATTTATTAAATAATAAAATTATGATAAATGGAAAGAAGGTCTCGGTTCTCGTCGCATTTATTTGCAATCCTTATCTAGCAGTATTGTTTAAACGAATGTATCTTAAATATTGGAAAGATGAAATTGATGAGTTATTAGTAAACGTTAATGGGAGAAATGATAAGATTAGAAAATTTATAGTCGATCTTTACAAAGATGATGACAAAGTAAAAATTATTAATGAAGTTCAGGGTGAGATAAGACAAGGGCATGCATTTGATAATATGTATCATGAGGCTACTGGAGATATTATAATAACAATGGACAGTGATAACTTTGTATATAAAAAAGGAGTTATCGGTGAATTTTGTAAGAAACTTGATGAGTTTGATTCGATTGGATCATTTGGATTTCATGCTTATCCAGGAAAAATAGGTGATATGTGTATCCAGAAATATGGAACAGCAAGATTAAATCCATTTATGGCATTTTTCAAAACAGGAATAATAGATCAGATGACAGAAGTTAGTTTTAAAACAAAGGCATTTAAGAAAGATGATTTTTTTGAGTACTTAGGAACTATGCCAGATGATGGTTGGTTAGATGTAATGACTCCATTTTGTTTAAAGTATTTTAACCTAGCTAATAATAAGTTTAAGATTCCTGAAAGCCAGGATGGTGAGTATCATCACTTTAGTTGTGTATCATCATTATATAGAAGATGCTTTACTAGTCTTGAAGATGGAAATACACAGGTATATGAGAAGACAGGAAATGTCAAACAGAACATAAACAATTGGAGAAACTATTATATCCTATATGAGTTGACTAAAGATGAAGTTCCTTTTAAGGAATATAATGAACAATTTGAATTAGGTTTTAACTATGAACTAGAGAAGGCAGATATAAAGATCGAACAAGTGAAAACTCAATTAGAGTTATTTAAAAAAAATAATGAAGGAATGTTTATATGAGAATATATGAATATAAAATATAGTAGTCTTGTATTAGATGGGCTATTGATGTATAATTAAAGTATTATTATTAACTTTAATTATATGAAAATAAAAAAATGTATTGTTTGTAAAAAAGAATTCACTGTTCATAATTATAGAGAAAAGACTGCTAAATATTGTTCTCAGATATGTATGGGAAAAGATGAGAATGCTAATTGGGGTAAGACAAGATATAAAGATGGACATGAACCATTTATTAAAAAGAAAATTTTTAAGGGTAAATGTCATTTTTGTAATAATATATTTATAAAAAGGAAACAGAAAAATATTTATTGTTCACGTAAATGTTATTGGGATGATTTAGAAATAAGATTTGAGAGAGATGAACATCCTTCAAAAGGAAAACCTAATTTGAAAATGCGTGGTAAAAATCATCCTAATTGGAATGGTGGTTCGTCTGGGTTAAGGAAATCTATAGATAGTTGCTATAAAGGAATAAAATGGAGAGAAGATGTTTTTAAAAGAGATAATTGGACATGCCAAGATTGTAAACAAATAGGTGGCAAATTACAAGCTCATCATATAAAAGCATTAAATGAAATAATAAAAGAAAATAACATTACTACAATAGAGGAAGCATTAGAATGTGAAAAATTATGGAATTTGAATAATGGTAAAACTCTTTGTAGAAAGTGTCATAGAAAGACCGATAATTATGGTTATCCAAAAAGAAAAAAATAATTTACGTGTGTTAATCGTAGCGGATAGATTGGGATGGGCAATTGATAGACTAGCAAAACCTGTTGCTGAAAAATTTGATAATGTTGATCTATGTTATTTCTGGACAAAACCATCTAGATACCTTGATACAGGATATTCTAAGGTCGACGAGGGAATACAGTTTGATCCAGCTAATTTAGATAAATATGATGTTGTTCATTTTCACAAGGCTGATGCAGTAGGTGGGTATATAAACTCAATGAAAGCAAGAAAGATTGTAACCAAGCACACTGAAGTAAAGCAAGATGTTGATTGGTCTAAGTTTGATGATGTAATTTGTCCGACTAAATATGTTTACGATGAGATGGGAGAATATGATGTAAGAAGACATTATGTACCAACAGGGATTGACATAAAGAAATATAATTATTCATTTACTCAACCAAAGGAAAATACAGTAGGATATGTGGGAAGAGTAATCGACCATAAAAGAATTGATCTAGTATTGAATGCTTGTATGGAAGCAAAATTAAGAATGATTGGTTGTGGATATTGGGAACACCCTAGGTTACTTGATAAATATCATATTAATGAAAAGGTAGCACAAGGAACTGATTATGATTTTATTACTTTCTTACCAGAAGATCAGATGCCAGGATTCTATGCCAAGATGAATTTATTTATTTGTATGAGTGAACCTCATATAGAAACTGGTCCATTACCGATAATGGAAGCACTTGCATGTGGTATTCCTGTTATTACTACTCCAGTTGGTTGGGCTAAAGATCATTTAACTCATGAAAAGAATGTATTTTTTATCCAAGAAGATGAAACTGATTATAAATATGTGGCAAGAAAATTAAGGGACATTTATGATAGACCAGATATAAGAGGTTCATATCGAGAAAAAGGTCTACAATTAATAAAGAATTTTAGTTTAGATATTTATTGTGATAAATTAATGGAAATATATGAAAATAATTAAATTTACACCAATAGCACATGAAGATACTTCTCCAGGGGCACATTACTCTTGGACTGACATTTTTGGTCTTGGTGATGATCAAAAAGTTTATAAATGGAAAAAAGAAGAATGGATTATATATACAGAATAATATGAAAATATCCGCCTTTACAATTACGACGAACTGTATTAAGAATCAATATCCAGTGATTGAAAGTATTAAAAGTGTCTTAGATAAAGTCGATGAATTAATAATAGTAGACGGACACTCGACTGACGATACAGTTGATCAGATCAAAGCATTAAATAGTAATAAGATAACTATCATCCAAGATAAAGAAACGTACTGGGAAGACGATTGGACGTATTGGAGAATGGGTAGAAACCTAGCCAGAGGATTTGATGAATGTACTGGTGATTGGATTATTAAGTTTGATACTGATTACTTATTTCAAGATGATTACTATTTAAGGGGTGAATTTGAAGTAATGACTGATGAAAAAAGATATATTTTATCACTTAGTAGAAGGAACTTTCAGATGACTGATAGGTATTTTGAAAAGAGTCAAAAAACACTAGCAGTTAATAAGAAATTATGCATTGAAACTGGATTAGATGTTAAATGGGGTTATGATCTTAAAAACTGGGGATTATGTGATGAAGCAATAGTTTATAAGGAAACTAAGGATAATCTATTACAAGGTGATTTATTAAGAAGTGTAGCAAAAAAAGGATTAACTGGTTGTGATATATTTAACTATGGATATAGCTTTAGAAGTGAAGAGGTAGGAAAAGAATTAATGTTCAGAAATATGAGAGCATTTTATAGACAACAAGGAAAAGGCGTGCCAACTAAGGAAAATATATGGGAATCATATAAGTGTGCATGTAGAAATGCATTTGAGAAATCTAAACAGTATCCAGTTGAATTTAGTGAACATCCAGAGGTAATACAAGAAAGAATTAAAAACTTAACTCCAGATAGACAAGGTTATAATTACTGGGGTCATAAAGAATCAAGATATTATGATAACGCCAAAACAATATTGGGGTAATCCTGATACAGCAGGAAGATGGATAAGACGTGCTAAATTTTATAGAAAAAATGGTG
>Ga0075122_10000854_pt1 | contig 22980 bp, 19 predicted proteins | sample AntAceMetag02UKB_FD_69790 | JGI IMG/M metagenome (GOLD analysis project Ga0075122, IMG submission 69790) | Saline lake microbial communities from Ace Lake, Antarctica - Antarctic Ace Lake Metagenome 02UKB | ecosystem: Environmental > Aquatic > Non-marine Saline and Alkaline > Saline | place...
CCCGTATCATCTCGCAGGGAAACCGGTCGTTCCCTATTTTGAAATTAGACAATGACCGGCCGGTTTGCGCACCATAGTATTTAGCGGCTGGTACCCGGATCTCACCCATACTGTCAGTTTCAACTCGGTATTTCATACAGTCATCTCCAAATTGTCTTGCCAATCATCGCCCATAGCCTGTGAATACATCTCCTATCCCTTTATTCGTTAGTCTAAGGATATTACGCTTCATCCGTCAATATTTTCAATCTAGGCCAGAGCTGTTTAAACTCTTGGACCACGCGTAATTCCAGCTCATTTGAGGCGCATCGACAATCACCATCGAGATCTTGCATGTCTCACTTAAAAAGTTACATATTTGTTTTAGCAAGGTTACCATTTCAAGCGCAACAACCACTGAAAACTGCCTGGACAGCAATTAGTCGATGTGACACATTTTGGCTTTAACACCTTTTTGCCAAACACTGATTTCTGGAAGCTTCCTTTTCCCAAAGGGGCATTTCCCATTCTGGGCCTGGAAGTAGCGGGCGAAATATATTCCGTGGGGACGGGTGTCGATCAACAACAAATCGGTAAAATCATGCGGGTTGTTAATGAAGCGCATTAGCCCTCATCATTCAGTGTATTAAATGGTCTTTAAATAATTCACATGCAACAAGAATCAAGTAGCAACTTTGAAAATCTCGCGATATATCAAATAGCGTTGCAGTTTGTCATGGCGATGTACGGACTGATTGCCATTATTCCCAAAAATGATGCCTATGGATTGGCCAAGTTGATGAAACAGGCCGCTATCGGTATCACCACCAATATTGGCGCAAGCAGCAAAAAAAAGAGTCACAGTGATAAAGCCCGCTACTTAAACCTGGCCCGGGAATCTCTGGAAGAGTGTCGCTATTACTTGAATTTTGTGGAAGAGGTGGGATATGCTCGTACCTCAGACCTGAAACACCATCTGCAGCAAGTGAGCGAACTACTCGAGGAACATGCTTCATGGACAACTGATTAAACCGTGTGCCCCTGGTCTTTTTAACTGAAATCAGGAGGGGGGATCATCTTTGCTGAAGGTTGAACTTGTATCAAGCGGGACATTTGAACCGCATTTTCCCCATTGTGATAATACCTGCGCAGAACTTTACCTTTTTGATACCCCAAGGCCGCATAGAATTCCAAAGCAGCTTCACTGTTGGCTCGGACTTCCAAACGTAGCGTCGCTTTTCCATATAGAAAAGCGGCATTCTCCATAAACCGCAAAAGGCAACTTCCGATACCTCGTCGTTGATAATGCTTCGCAACTACCAGAAGATTCAGATTGGCGTCCTGCTCCCCAAACTGAATAATGGTTGCAGCGACTACATCTTTTTGTTTTCGTCCCACCAATACCAATGAGTCTTCATTCTGTATCGAATTTAAAATTTTTGCTGGATTCCAGACCCAACCGGGCATGCCTGTCTCAATGAAACTCTTTGACAGTAACCCGATCGCTCCGGCATCAGGGATTGTCGCCAGGCCAATTCTCACCCCATCTATCTCAGGGAGATTCAGCCAGTCAAAACTGAGAGTACCCATTTTACGATTCCCCGATCAGTTATTGGAATCCCGATATTTCTTAAGCAGCGCGTCTATATCCAGATTTGTCGGATCCAGTTCTTTTTCTGCCAGGAATTCCGGGTTATACAGTTTTGAATAGGAACGCTCACCGCCATCACACATAAGCGTCAAAATCCTTGTGGCAGGACCATTGGAAACCGCTATTTTCAGGGCTCCTGCCAGATTTAAAGCTGTACTGCTGCCGACTACCAAGCCATCGTTTTGTCTGACATATTCTGCTACCGTCACCAGATCCTGATCCGGCAGGGTAAAGGCGTCATCAATCGAAGCCTTTTCGAAGTTTGCTACAAGTCTCATAATCCCAATGCCCTCCGTGATGGAGCCTCCGGAGCTCTTATATTCTCCGGTAAGCACAAAGGAGCAGGACCCGGACCCTTCTGGGTCAGCCAGAATAATCTGAGTGCCAGGCATATTCTCTTTTAGATAGCTGGAAACCCCTCCAATAGTACCACCTGTACCTGCAACAGAGACGAAGAAATCCAGCTTGCCGTCTGTTTGCTGCCGGATCTCAGGACCGGTTCGGGAATAATGGGCCTTATAGTTGCTCAGATTTTCAAACTGATTCGCCCACCAGTACTTCTGAGGAGATTCTTCAGCGATATTACGAGCAGTGTGATAGAAATGATTGGGATTGGAAAATGGACAAGGGTCTACTTTTTTAAGCTCTGCCTTGAATAGTGACACTTGACGCTCTTTTTCCTGCGCCTGGTTGGATGGCATCACGACCAGCACGTCATATCCCAGAGATCGCCCAACAAGAGCCAGGCCAATACCCGTATTACCTGCAGTTCCTTCAACAATCGTCATGCCCTCTTTTAACTGACCGTTGGCAATTGCATCCTGCACCATTTGCAGGGCGGCCCGATCCTTGACCGACCCACCCGGATTCAGGTTTTCACACTTTAAAAGAATCTCACATCCGGTCAAGCGGCTTAAAGACTCCACTTTCACAACGGGGGTATTTCCTATCAGGTCTGTCACATGATTTACAATTGGCGGAATCATCAGCACCTCTTTACGATTAATTTACACGCCCCGGTTTGCCGGGCCTTTTTCAAGTACTAATTATAATTATAAAAGGTAATCCAATCTGCGTCAATTATGATAAAATTATTAAAATCACCAGGTTCGATGTGGACTCAACCGGGAATAAACTACCCCGCCACAAGCAGCGGGGTATCAGCTATCGTATGATTAAGACTTTTACTGTTCGGATGGGCAAGCACAACTAAGATTTTCATATCTGAGAGGCTCTCTTTGCGTTTCTGGTTGGAGTGAACTCTATAATATGAAGAGAGTAGATATAACTAATGAGGATTGATATGACAACGGTTAACAAATTCGTATCACCGGAAAATCCCCCTTTGAACACAAGCTGGAGCCAGGAATATCAGTATTTCCCACATTGACGAAAATATCCTTTTATGATATTTCGTTTCATAAAAACAACCACTAGCCACAAAGTAGCACCATGTTACTTTTTTTCATTTGGTCCACGATAAGCCTGCGGAGGGAAAGGAAATATGCGACTTGTAAAGCATCTTGATTTCGGACCGGTACAAGGATTTGAGCTTGGAATTTCCTACTTCGGTCAGCCTTTCATCACAACCCATGTCTATTTCGTTGACGGTTTAATGATTGACACCGGCCAAAAACTTCTAAGCCGGGAAATGCAAAATTTGGTAGCAGACTTTCCTGTAAAAACCATCCTACTGACCCATCATCACGAAGATCACAGCGGCAACGCTATGATGCTTAAGAATCTATTGGGTGTCCCCATCCTGGGACATCCGTTGACGATCGAAAAGATGGAAAAGCCTTTCAAGATTTTTCCATATCAACGATTGATATTTAGAGCCGCAGATCCGGTTGAAGTTCAGCCATTGCCTGATCTGATAGAGACGGATAACTACTGCTTCAAGCCCGTGCACACGCCCGGTCACAGTAGAGATCATATGGTTTTCTGGGAGGCAGAACAAGGATGGCTGTTCTCCGGGGATCTCTATCTGGGCGACAGAGCAAAATACTTTCGCGGAGACGAAAGGATTAAGGATGAAATCCAATCCCTAAAAATAGTCCGTGAGCTTGATTTTGATTCCGTTTTCTGTGCCCATAATCCAAAAGTACAAAATGGTAAAAAGAGCATCATCAGAAAACTGGATTTCCTGGAAAACCTGTATGGCGGAGTGGAAGAATTATACAAACAGGGCTTTGATATTGGGCAGATTATGCGCAAAATGAAAATTAAAGAAACCTATTTTCTAATGATGTTCTGCTTTGGAAACATGTCTGCCCGGAATATGGTGAAATCTATCATTAATGCCATCGATGAAGAACATCAATCAAATCCTGCTTAACTTCGCCCAAACCGAACCACACCAGGGGCTCAAAGCAAAATAGGGGCGTAATTGCAATGCATTACCACAACTTAGGCTGGGAACTGGCCTTTCGCATGAAACTGGATATCGAACAAAGAAGAGAACGAAACAAACGACATGATTGATTTGTAACCATTCACCATGATCCCCTTGGCAGGCGATTGCTGAATGGCTCCTTAAATTTATACTTGTTAAAACTACCCAATACCTGATAAAAAGGAACCAGCACTATAAAATCATCCGATTTTATATTTTAGTAGCTTTGTTTCAGTAACCTATATCTTGGAGTGGCATTATGAAAAAAAACAGTCTTGTTATAATCACCATGATGCTCGTTATTGGCTTTTACAACTCAAGCCTTTTCGCACAGCAGGATAGTGCATTCCTGGGCTACCGACAGTCCCTGATGAAATCACTGGGGTCTCAAATGGGCGCCATCGGTCATATTTTAAAAAGTGGGCTTCCTCTAAAACAAAATATCGCTTCCCATGCACAAATAATTACCCTTAATAGCAAACTCCTCCCGGCTGCCTTTGAAAAAAAGATTACTGCCGGCCGGACGGACGCGAGACCCGCCATTTGGCAACAGTGGTCTCAGTTTAAAAGCGCTGCCATGGCTACCCAAAGAGAAGGCCAGAAACTGATGGAAATCGCAGGAAGCGGGTCAACCAACGAATTCTTTGCCCAAATGAAAAATGTGGGCATGACCTGCAGTGCCTGCCACAAAGGGTTTCGTAAACCAAAGCCCGAAAGATTCAAGAGATAGCAGTGTAAAGGCAGGAACTTCTCATGGAATCAGCAATTAAAACTGGCCGGTATTTTCTTCTGATAATTTGGCGATACTTTCTTGTGGTCGCAGCCTGCTGGCTTTCAATCAGTATCACGTTAGCCGCTGATAAACAGCTTCTGAAACAGGGGGAAGCTGTTTTCAGGGCAACGGGTGGATGCAGTTGCCATACGGATATCAAAAACGGAGGCCAACGGTTGGCTGGAGGCAGGTCTCTGATGACACCTTTTGGCACCGTCTTCAGCACCAACATCACCCCTGACAAAATCACCGGTATCGGAAACTGGCAGGCCGATGATTTTATCAAAGCGATGAGAATGGGTGTCGGCCCGGGTGAAAAGCAGTTCTTCTTTTTTCAAAAACACTATTTCCCCGTTTTTCCCTATACCTCCTTTACAAGAATCCGGGCGTCAGATTTGAGGGCCCTGTGGCAGTATTTAAAGACCGTACCGCCAGTCAATTCGCTGAACAAACCGGTTGAGATTCCACCCCCTTTCGGGTGGCGAATCAATTTGATATTCTGGAATTGGCTGAATTTCACGTCAGGGGAATTCAAGACGAATCCCGCTAAATCCGAAATCTGGAACCGTGGCGCCTATCTGGTCAGAGCCCTGGCCCATTGTGAGGAGTGTCACTCCCCCAGAAACATGATGGGGGGCATACAGCATGACAAGTTATTCATGGGCTCAAAAGAAGGGCCTGAAGGAGAAAGCGCGCCAAACATTACGCCGCATAAAACAACGGGAATAGGCATGTGGGAGCGCTCAGACCTGACCTGGTTTTTAAAATCCGGTCTGAAACTGGATGGTGACTTTGCCGAAGGGGTCATGTCCGAAGTGATTGTTGAGGGGTACCAATATCTGCCCGACTCAGACCTGGAAGCAATAACGGAGTATATATCATCGCCTCAATGAATTTGATCCCGGGTTACGGATCACTAAAATCAAACTGAATTCCCTGAGTCAGAGGCATTTCGCCACTATAATTGACAGTCGCCGTCAGCCTGCGCAGATAGTTCATCCAGGCGTAACTACCCGATTCCCGCCCACCACCGGTTGCTTTCTCACCGCCAAAGGCCCCGCCGATCTCGGCTCCCGACGTGCCGATATTCACATTCGCCATTCCACAATCCGAACCCGGGCTGAAAAGAAAGATCTCCGCTGCAGCCGTATTTTCCGTAAAGATGGCCGACGAAAGCCCTTGGGGCACATTGTTGTGAATGGCAATTGCGGTTTCAAAATCATCGTAGGGCATCAGATATAATATCGGAGCAAAGGTCTCCTCTTTGATGATGTCTGCGTCATGGCCGATCTCTACAAGTGCTAAGTTTTGACGGGAATTGATTTTTTTAGTTTCGACAGAGAAGGCACATCCTGATCGACTACGGTTACGTCATAGTCTTCCGAATGAAAAAGAAGATTGGCAATAGCCTCACCAATTTTTCCACTTCCCAGGACAGCCACTTTGATCATCGTCATTCACATTGAATTAAACGACATCAATGCGAGTCGTTAATGATTAACTGAAATCCCACCGATATAATCATCGAGGATCTTCTTTTTGTCAGGCGCCAAGCCTGAAAAAGTCCAGTCAATCTTAAAGCAGGTTGGATTCATCTGCTTGTCCCACTTCAGCACCGTGATCCGGGTGGTTTTACAGCGGATATTCTCAATTTTCTGCTCTTGAGGCGCTGGGGCAAGGGTCAGGTCCAGGAGAATCCCTTTGACCAGGTCCACATATCCTTCACTTAAATCAACTTGACATTGGACCCCATTTTTCGCGACAGCCAACGCTTTGGCTGGAATCTCCCGCTCGTTGGCTTTAACCGCAACAATCATTGACGGATCGCGTATGACAATCGAATTGCTACACCCTGAATCTTCTCGGCCTTGCTGTTTTGCCCCCATTCTGGTCTGATCTTCCCCTGCACCCCCCATAAGGCTCGTCACTTGATCGGTTTGTCGAGATGAGATGGAGGTCTGCATCGCCGCGAGATCTCCAAAGTAGGACTCCAGCAGGTCCAGGACAATCTTCTCCTGCTTGCTGATTGCCCCCAGTCCGCCGATTCCGCCTGACGCTTTGGCAATATCCTTGGATAAACGATAAAGATCCATCTTCAGTAAATTGACCTCTTTGACTTTGAACAGCTGGTCGGTGATCCGCAACGTCCGTTTGACCTCTTTCATGTCAATTTTCAGTTTCTTACCCGAGAGTTGCGTATAAAGATCATCGTAGGAATATTCAGTTTTCGCAAAGCACAACCCCGAAAAATCGCCTTGGCACCACTCTCTGTCCTTGAGGATTTTTTGATATCCAGCCCGTTCATTCTTATCAACGACATTGTCGGCATTGGCCACCAGAAAAAAAACCTGAAAAGATAGTTCTGTCAGGAGATCATTCAGTGATTTTGTCGGCGAGGCGCATTTCAGGAAAAGCTGCTTGAGCCCTGTGATTATCTTGTTATAGTCTGCGGACGAGGTCTTGTGACCGGATTCCGAAAGATGGTCTGTGACATCTTCAACGAAGGCGCTGAAATCAACTATCAGATCATTAATTTCATTCAAGGTTAGCAACTGCCCGATCAACTTGACCGTTTTTTCAATCTCTTTCAAATCGCCAATCGTTACACCGGCGTAAAACTCTGAAACCAGGGCTGGAAGCTGTGTTTTGACCGTTTTGAATATCTGCTTCACATATTTACTTTGAAACGTCTTCCGATTGGCAATCAATTCAGTTACATTCCGGGTCAGCGCCTCTTTTTTTGCCTCAGGTATCTCCTGCCCTTCCCCTTCATCTTCCCATCGTTCAGGATTTTGCAGCAACAGCAGTACCTGGAAGGGTAAACGGACGATCAACTTAAAAAATCTAATTCTGAGATAATCGGCGTATGGTGTCATATTTTGTTTTGTCTGATCTGAGGTCTGTTTATTTTCAATAGATAAATCTGAGAATCCTCGGTCTTTTTCTGATCATATGATACCACTCTCTGGATGACCAGAAAAGAGGATTTTTTCTCAAAATTTCTGAAGATGCAGTTTTTTCTCCGCATCTGACTCCCTCCAAATTTGTCTACTTTCATGTCAGAGCATACAGTCTCATGTGCTTCCCCGCCGGTGGCCTCAGAAGGCCTTTAATTTGCAGAAATAGTTAGTAACTGAACTTTCAATGTTAATTAACAAAAGGTATTGAGATGCGTGAACTAGCAAAAATGGAGTGCGTTCCCTGCCAGGGAGGTGTACCTGCCTTAAAAGGGGATGCACTGAAGGACCTTCAGGCTGGACTTGACGACGGATGGCAAGTGCTGGATGAACATCATCTGGAAAGAACATATGGATTCAACGATTTCAAACAGGCCCTGAACTTTACCAATGTTGTTGGAGAAATTGCGGAGACTCAAGGTCACCATCCGGATATTGAACTGAGTTGGGGAAAGGTGAAAATAAACATTTTCACCCACAAGATTGACGGACTGACTGAAAGTGATTTTATCCTGGCAGCAAAATTTGACGATGTCACAAAGTGAAATAAAAAGACCGGTTCAAGCAGACAACAAAACGCTGGGTTGCGCTGGTGAAAAAGCTCTTGGGCTATGGGGCTGCGCCAGAAGGGACTGTCTCCAATTAATCAAAGGAGATTTCCGCAGCCGCCAGATCCACAACGTCACCGGCTGAAATGATTTCAGCCAGGGCCTGTAGTCGATCAGATAAGATCGTATCTTTCTTGACAGGGGGGAAAACGTTTGACATTTCGGCCAGTATTTTCTCGCCTACTGGGTTCAGCTTTCTCTGTTCGGGCTCAACCGGATATTGCTCCTGAACCTGAAGATTCAAAGAGAAAGGGATTTTTAATTCCTGCAGTTCCAACTCTATGTCAGCCAGTTTTTGCTTCACCTCTTCGTAGACCGGGGCGCGAGAAGGGATGTGATCCAGCTGTTTGCGAATGGCAGCCGCCTGGACGATATAAGCCATCTCAATGGCCAGAATGTGACCCATCTTCGGCAGTGCTTTCATGACCCGAATGGCCAATCCCGCCCCCATGCTGACATGATCTTCCTGACCTGAATTGGTGGAAATGTTAAAAAGGTGGCTGGGCATGGCTTCTCCCCAGATAGCATTGGCCAATGCAGCAGAACTATACTCCGGCATCATCATGGCGCTGGAGATGGCCTTTAGCTGATCCGGCAATTCAGGCCATTTGAGATCCCGCCCCAGTCCTTTATTCCGGTTTCCATCAACGAACCGTGCACACCGCTGGTTGGTCAAACCGGCCATAATGCCCATCGCCTGCAAAAGATTATAGATCCGCACCGCAATCGGCATACCGTGAAAATGTCCGCCTGAGACGATATCAACCGGTTGCCCATAATATGGATCAGCAGGGTCCCAGCCATTCGTATTCCCCGCTGGCAGAATGATCGGATTATCCGTGACACTGTTTACTTCTCTCAACAAAGCCGTTTCGCATTCATCAATCAATTCCGCGCAAGGTCCCAGAATTTGAGCAGCACAGCGAAGATTATAGGGATCCTGAATCTCGCCATCAATCCGGTACTCACGGTGAGCCTCCCGTAGCGGAGAGTCCTTCATCAGATCATAAATCCAGCGTGCCGTTTTGAGAGATCCCGGGTGGGGCCTGAGTCGATGAAGGTCTGCTCGAAACGGCTCCTCTGTCGCCAACATGACTTGAGCTGTCATGGCCGTATGAATACAAGCTGTTTTCAAATATATCTGCATCTGCCTGCAACAATGCATGCCGATGGCCGACATAAACTGAATGCCGTTGTTCAGAGCCAACCCTTCTTTCATCTCCAGCTTGATCGGCTTCATACCTGCTTTCCGGAGAGCCGTTGTCGATTTCATAATCCGACCCTGATACTTGACTTTGCCTTCGCCAATCAAGGCCAACGCGACATGTGAGAGGGGGGCCAGATCCCCACTGGCACCCACCGAGCCCATCTCAGGAACCAGGGGCAGTATATCATGATTCAACATCTGAATCAGCTGTTCCACCAGTTCGGGACGCACGCCGCTATAACCCCGACATAGGGATTGGGCGCGAAAAAACATCATGTACCGTACCAGGGGGTCCGGAATGGGATCTCCCAAACCAACTGCATGGGAAACAATCAGGTTTTTCTGCAAATCAGGCAATAAATCATGCCCGACTGCAAGATCCACGTTATGCCCAAATCCTCGATTAAACCCATAAGCAGGATAATCTTGATCCGAGATATACTGCTCCAGTTGATTCCTTCTTTCACGCAGAAGCGTCGCAGTATTCGGGTCGAGTCGGATCTTTGCCAGCCGGTCACCCACTGCCGTTATTTGTTCTAAATTAATATCCTGATCGTACTGAAGATTAATATCCATCCGCATGTCCTGACTACTGGTTGCTAATTTTAAATAGAATATTCGTAACTATTCACTCCATGACCTGAGCCGAGGGACGCATTTCGCTATGCGGCTAAAAACGTCACCATCAAAATCGCCGCCAATTTGGTTGTGCGGTGATCGATATCATATTTTGGATTCACCTCTGTGATTTCCAGCATTCTGGCCGGAATCCGGGTGGAAAAGAAAGAGACCAGATCTCTGGCCTGTTCCGCACTCAAACCCATTGGCGAAGGGGCACTCACGCCAGGAGCATCCGCCACCCTGACAGAGTCCATATCAAATCCCAAAAAAAGTGTTCCCTGACTATGATCAGCCATTCTTTTCGTCAAGCAGTCAGTCACCGATGAGCGGGTCAACTCCTCTAGAGAGATCATATTAATTTCCCAGTCCACTGCCTGTTGCAGATAATACACAGAATTGGCATGGGACTGAAACCCGATTTCAAAAAATCGCTGCTTCTGTACAATATTTTCTTCAATTAGTTGACGATACGGCGTGCCGCTATTCCGCCGGACATTCTCCCTGATGTCCAAATGAGCATCGACATTTACGGCTGTCATCTCAGGAAACACAGATTGTATTGCTTTTACATCCGGATAGGAAAGGTCATTACCCCCGCCCAACATCACGACTCGCTTCCCGTCGCTAATCAATTGCCGTACGATTTCGTGGTGATGCGTATGAACATCTTCAAGGGAGCCGTCAATGAGGGTATCACCCAGATCGATCAGCTCTCCCCGTTGAAGTGAAACGGGAGCCGCCAGCTTATAAAACGACCGGCGGATAGCCTCTGGCGCATGAGCTGCTCCTGTACGACCATGGTTTCTGGCCACCCCGATATCCTGGGAACAACTGACAATCACAAACTTTGCCTCCTGATAAGCCGCAGGCTCTGTCTCTACTACAGCTCCCAATCTAAGATCATTGGGATCTTCAGACTTAAAAAACAGTTCTGGATCAGGTGTTTTGACCCCTTTGAAAAGCTGTTCTAAATTCATGCTTGTTTCTGGTAAAGTAAAACAATATATAGTTTAAATGGAAAAATACTGTGGAAACTGTCTACATCTGATATAAACCCCTTTTACATATTTTTTATGCCCTTGAAGGCGTGTTGTTCATATCCTATACCGGCAACTGGTCTGCAATGGAACCCGGTTTGAAGCGACTGCCAATGCGAAAGCGGTTGCCCGGGTAGAAAAATCGATTACAAGTGGCAACCACCTGTTGACTCCAGGTAATTCTATTCAGCAGCAGACACGGTTCATGTTCGTCGATTTCCAATAGCGCCCTGGTCTCCTCATCCGGCATGGTGGCTTCAATGACATGCTCAACCTCGGTGATCGCGGCCACTTTCATTAGATACTCACTGGGCGTGATCACAGTGAAGTCCTGCTGCAGAAAGTCGGGCGCCACCTGTGGATTCACGTACCGGTTGGCCAACTGTACCGGGAATCCTTGATCGCGATGTACGATAATAGAATGAAAAACCGGCGCACCTGTTTTCACTTCCATTGATTCGGCGATATCAACTGGTGCTGCTTCCTGGGCAAGCAGGTGGACGTCACTGCTGTGTTCCCCCCCCCGGGCCACAATTTCTTCAGCAATATTTCGAACCTCCAAGAGCGCAAATTGTGATTCTCGAGCCGCCACAAAGGTTCCCGCTCCCCTACGTCGAACCAGAAACCCTTCAGCTGCTAACTCGCGCAACGCCCGATTGACCGTCATCCGAGATATACCCAAAGACGCGACTAACTCATTCTCGGAAGGGATGCGAGATTCCGGTGACCAATGACCTGATTTGATACGCCTTAAAATCAGATTCTTAACCTGTAAATATAACGGCCAGGGAGCGGATTCTCCGACTCGGTTTTCTTTCATCTTGACAAGGCAGGATGGTAGTTGTATATACAACTTAATAAGTCTACTTTATTTGAGTATCCCCGTATTTACAGTATATTAACAGGAGTATTCAAGATTTTAGTGATATCTCAGTTTTATATACAGACCACTATCTGTCAAGTAATTTTGGAGACAACTCATGAATATGAACGATCAGATCTCAAAGTCACAGATGATCTCTTTGGAGAAACTGTTCACTTCGCTACCTGAAGATCCGGGTTTTGAAACAGGCATCAGGCGGGCACCAAAGCGGGAGCTTCTACTATCAGATGCTGAGATTGAGCTGGCGTTAAAAAACGCACTCCGTTATGTCCCTGAAAAATGGCATGACACTCTGGCCCCTGAGTTTTTAAACGAGTTGTTAACCACGGGACGCATCTATGGGTATCGCTTCCGGCCTGCAGGACAGATCAGAGGCCTGCCCATCGACAGTTATAAAAGCAACTGCCTGGAGGGTAAAGCCTTTCAGGTCATGATCGACAATAATCTCGATTTCGAAACCGCACTTTATCCCTATGAGTTGGTAACCTACGGCGAAACAGGTCAGGTATGTCAAAACTGGATGCAGTATCACCTCATCAAACAATACCTGGAAGTGTTAACGGATCAGCAGACGTTGGTAGTGGAATCAGGCCATCCACTGGGCCTGTTCAAGTCTACCCCCGCAGCACCCCGGGTCATGATTACAAACGCTTTGATGATTGGATTATTTGATGACCAGGAAAACTGGATCAGAGCAACTGCGCTGGGAGTGGCCAACTATGGTCAAATGACCGCCGGGGGTTGGATGTATATCGGTCCGCAGGGAATCGTCCATGGTACCTACAGCACCATCCTCAACGCCGGACGAACCAAGTTGAATATTCCGGTCGATCAGGATATGAGCGGTCGTCTCTTCGTCTCATCGGGTCTTGGCGGCATGAGTGGGGCCCAGGGGAAAGCGGTTGAAATTGCCAAAGGTGTCGCCGTAATCGCCGAAGTGGATATTTCAAGAATCGAAACCCGTCTGGGACAAGGCTGGGTCAGTAGCGTGACGGACACGCCCGGTGAAGTGTTTAAACAAGCGCAAGAATCAGCTAAATGCAACAAAGGTACGGCAATTGCCTTTCATGGAAATATTGTCGACCTGCTGGAATATGCGGTCGACAATCAGATCCACATCGATCTTCTTTCAGACCAGACCTCCTGCCACGTCCCTTATGATGGCGGATACTGTCCCCAGGGCATGACCTTTGAGGAACGGACGGAAATGCTGCAACTGGACAAGGCAACATTCAATAAACGGGTCGATGAATCACTGCTCCGCCATTTCGAACTGATACGCACCCTGGTGAAGAGAGGCTGCTATTTTTTCGATTATGGAAACAGTTTTCTGAAAGCAATCTACGATGCCGGAGCAACCGAAGTTTGCCTCAATGGCAAGAACCCGAACGACGGCTTTGTACTGCCTTCCTATGTTGAAGACATCATGGGCCCAGTCCTTTTTGATTACGGATATGGTCCCTTCAGATGGGTTTGTTTGAGCGGAAAGAACTCAGACCTGCTCAAGACTGATCAGGCAGCCATGTCTTGTATTGATCAGGAGCGGCGCTTTCAGGACCGGGACAATTACATCTGGATCCGGGACGCAGCCCGGCACAATCTGGTGGTGGGAACCAAAGCCAGAATTCTATACCAGGATGCGCTGGGCAGAATGAATATCGCCCTGAAGTTTAATCAATTGGTCAGAGACGGTGAAATTGGTCCGGTCATGCTGGGCAGGGATCACCATGACACCGGCGGAACCGATTCTCCCTTCAGAGAAACGGCCAACATCAAAGATGGCAGTAACGTAATGGCTGATATGGCAACCCAGTGTTTCGCTGGCAACGCCGCCAGGGGCATGAGTCTGGTAGCGTTGCATAATGGTGGCGGCGTTGGCATTGGCAATGCCATCAATGGCGGATTCGGGTTGGTCCTGGACGGCAGCCAGCGCATTGATGAGGTTATCCAGAATGCAATCCCGTGGGACGTCATGGGGGGAGTTGCCAGGCGGGCCTGGGCCAGAAATCCCCATTCCATCGAAACCAGTATCCAATACAATGAGAGCCGCCAGGAAACAGATCACATTACGCTGCCTTTTTTAACCGACGAAAAACAGATCGCCGAGCTGGTGAAGAAGAAACTGCAGCCATAAAACAAAAATAACAGTTTAAGCATGGAAAACAATCTGATAATAAAAAATGCGGCCGAACTGGTCACCTGCAGCGGGTTTGCAGCAAAAACAGGCAGCGAGATGTCTGACCTGAAAATCATCCCTGACGGCGCAGTTGTGATCGAAAAAGGCGTCATCACCCAGGTGGGACCGACCGCAGAGATCCTGTCCGGAACTAATGTAGATCACTATAAAGTAATTAACGCACAGGGAAAAGCGGTCCTGCCTGGATTTGTGGATTCCCATACCCATCTCGTCTTTGGTGGCTATCGTGAAGAGGAATTTGGCTGGCGGCTGCGTGGCAACAATTACATGGACATTTTGCAGAGGGGTGGTGGAATCCTGAGTACCGTGAAATCGACCAGTGAGGCGACGCCAGAGGAGCTATTCGCTACCGGGAAAAAACGGCTGGATTCCATGCTAAGTTTCGGCGTGACAACAGTGGAAGCAAAAAGCGGATATGGCCTCGATCTGGAGACAGAGATCAAGCAACTGGAAGTCATGGCCAGGCTGGACCAAAACCATCCTCTGGATGTGGTTCGAACTTTTCTGGGTGCGCATGCGGTTCCTCCAAAATACAAGGAACAATCAGACACATTTATCGATTTTTTGATTGATCATGTCCTGCCAGAGGTTGCTGCGCGAAATCTGGCCGAATTCTGTGACATCTTCTGTGAACAAAACGTATTTTCTATTGAGCAGTCACGGCGCTACCTGATGAAAGCCAGGGATTTCGGTTTAAAACTGAAGTTTCACGCTGACGAGATCGTTCAAATCGGAGGCGCAGAGCTGGCGGCCGAACTGTCAGCCATCTCCGCCGACCACCTGTTGCAGGCATCGGACAGGGGAATCGATGAGATGGCGAAGTCCGGAGTGGTGGCAACACTTTTACCGGGGACAGCCTTCAGCCTCAAGGAACCCTACGCCCGGGGACGTGAAATGATCGACCGCGGCTGCGCAGTTGCTCTGGCCACCGACCTCAATCCAGGCAGCTGCTTCACCGAATCGATCCCCTTGATCATGGCTCTGGCGACTCTTTACATGGACCTGACAATGGAAGAATCGATCACAGCCATCACTATAAACGGTGCAGCGGCCCTGGACCGACATGAAACCATCGGCAGTCTTGATGTGGGGAAAAAAGGAGACCTGATCGTGTTGGAATTTCCATCCTATAAATTTATCCCCTATCACCTCGGTGTGAATACGGTGGAAAAGGTCATTAAAGAAGGAGAACTCTTAATTGACAAGCTGACGGGCTTCCCGTATTAACAGATCGTCAAACCATGCAGGGAAAGTAACTTCGGATATGATGTTCACCTACAAGCGAATTACCGCCCAGAAGGCGCCGCAGTATAGAAAATACCGCACTTAAATATCTTAACAATACAACGACTTTCAGGTTTACTGTGAAAATGTAGATCTACTTTTTCTTTACATTTTCTTTGAGTTTCCTACATCACTATCCTGATGAAGATTCACTTCATATTCTATCAAGTCAACCATTTTAGATCAATATCCAATCCGCTTTCCAATTGACAGAAAAAAAATGGTTCTATAATTTTGGCCTAGTTTGAACTCAGCTACGACATTATTTAACAACCTAAAAACACACTGAAGAAGCAGTTATCCAACTGGTTTTCAGGGAAGAACACAACTTTCGTAGGGGACTTATTATGCTGGCAAAAATTTTTCCATTTTTACTCTGGTTTAAGGATTACAACGGCGGAAAGCTAAAAATTGACGTGGTGGCTGGCATTACGGTTGCCATGGTACTGATTCCACAATCAATGGCCTACGCCCAACTAGCTGGACTACCTCCCTATTATGGTCTTTACGCAGCTTTTCTGCCACCGATGATTGCAGCGCTGTTCGGTTCAAGCCGGCAGTTAGCCACCGGACCCGTGGCTGTCGTATCAATGATGTCGGCTGCGGCGTTAGAACCCCTGGCCACTGCCGGTGGAGCCGAATTTATTGCCTACTCTGTAATCCTGGCCCTGACTGTCGGTTGTTTTCAACTGTTTTTGGGGATCTTCAGGTTGGGATTGATCATTAACCTGCTTTCTCATCCGGTAGTCAACGGTTTTACAAATGCCGCTGCTATTGTGATCGCTTCGTCCCAGTTCTCAAAACTCTTTGGTGTCTATGTTGACAAAGCAGATCACCATTATCAGACGATCATTGATGTCTGTATATCAGCCTATCATTATACTCATCTGCCCACACTGGGGATGGCTGTTTTAGCCATCGCCATCATGGTGATTCTGAAACGGATAAACCCACGTATTCCCAATGTTTTGGTCGCTGTGGCCGTTACCATTCTGATCTCCTATTTTACTGGGTTTAGCAATAACAAATCCATTTCTATCGAAAAGATTAAGGCACCCGAGGTTGTAACAATCATTAATGACTTCAACCTGGATATTAAAAACATCGAAAAGCTGGGAACTGAAAGAGCCGACTTAAATCAAAAAATCAAAGCGGTTAATGATAAGGCCAAAGCCCAAAACCTTTCCACCGCAACAATGGAACAGCTTGATAATGCCCATCAACTGGCAATTCTCAACGCCCAGATTGATGCAGCCAAAGGAGCAGCACATGTCAAGAGAGAAGCGCTACGTCTTGTTCACTTCTTCGTTGCAGAGGACCCAGGTGATGCTCCTGTTTTCTACATTGAATCCACGCTGCCCCAGGGAACTGAAACGGACGGTCATAAATGGCGCCTGAAAGTAGGTAACAAGCTGCTCGATAATAGTAGTCTTAAAATGATGGGCGAAGGCGCAGTGGTGGGGACAATTCCTGAAGGACTCGTTTTCAGTATTCCCAAAGCCCCCAAAAATACCACATATCTATCAGTGTTTTTACAACTATTGCCTTTTGCTGTCATTATTGCACTCGTTGGATTTATGGAGGCCATCGCCATTGCGAAATCCATGGCAGCCAAAACCGGCCAGAAGCTCGACACTAATCAAGAGCTGATTGGGCAGGGTCTGGCAAACATCATCGGTTCTTTTGGCCAAAGTTACTCCGTCTCGGGTTCTTTTTCCCGCTCTTCGGTCAATCTGCAGGCAAACGCCGTCAGCGGCATATCATCTGTGATCACCAGTTTGATGGTCGGTGTCACTCTGCTCTTCTTTACGCCACTACTTTACCATCTGCCCCAGTCGGTACTGGCATCCGTCATTATGATGGCCGTCATTGGCCTGGTGAATGTAGATGGATTTGTTCATGCCTGGAAAGCCAAACGATCAGACGGCGCTATCTCCGTGATTGCCTTTATCTGTACGCTTTATCTCGCTCCCCACCTTCATGAAGGTATTTTGGTTGGCGTCGCGCTCACGTTCATCGTTTTCATATATAAGACGCTGCGACCCAAAGTTTCAAAAATTTCACAAACAGAAGATCAGGTTTTTAGAATCATTAAAGAGAATGAAGACAAATGCGACCACATTGCGCTCGTCCGGTTTGATGGGGCGTTAATCTTTGCCAACGCGACTTATCTGGAAGACAAGGTCCTGGAATATATTGCTGAAACCCCTACTCTCAGGCATATAATCATTGGTTGCTCAGGAATTGTTGACATTGACGCCTCCGGTGAGGCAGCTCTTTCCATTCTGGTAGATACAGTCCGGGAAAGTGACCGTCATATCTCCTTCTGCAGGGTGAAGGAGGAGGTCTTAGCGGTGATGGAGAGGACGCATCTGCTGGAAAAAATCGGCAAGGAGAACTTCTACGTTGATGGACGTCACGCAATCAATGCGGCCTACGAGGCAGTTCATGAAAACAATGAATGCAACCGAACCTGTCCGATTGACGATATTATCTTTTAACTAACCAGTCATATAAATGCCGCAGGATTAACGAATTATGCCAAGGAACCTATGGATCTTTATTTTCTTTCTGAAATTTTGATCGTTTTTGGAGGATTTGCAGCGTTATTTTTGTCTAAGCAATTCTCCATGATGAGAGGTGGGGCGGTTCTCTTGATCTGCACCGGCTGTCTCTTGGGATTGTACAGCTCCGTGACGATGCTTTTCGGTGAGACCGTGCTGGCTTCATTCAAGTATTTGAATGTTTTCTCCCTGTCATTCAAAGTCGATGGCTTATCTGCATTTTTCCTAATTGTTATTTTTCTAGTCTCGGCATTAGGAACTCTATACAGCTACCATTATCTCAGCGATTCAAAAAAAGCTTTCAGAATTGCGGTCAACTATCTGTTTTTTAGCCTGCTGATTGCTTCCATGGCTCTGGTTGTCACGGCAAACAACATGATTACCTTTATGTTTTGCTGGGAGATCATGTCTCTCTCATCTTTTTTCCTGGTGATCTACAACTACGAAGAAGAGGCGAATCGAAAGGCCGGGTACCTGTATTTTGTCTTCTCTCACGTCGGAGCGATGTTTATTTTAGCGTCTTTCGGGTTGATTTACAGTTATACCGGGAATTTTACCTTTACCTTGAACGGAGAAATTCCTGACACCACCAAAATTCTGATTTTCGTTCTCAGCTTTATCGGGTTTGGCTCCAAAGCGGGGGTCTTTCCTTTTCATATCTGGCTACCACATGCACACCCTGCCGCTCCCAGTCATATTTCAGCGGTCATGTCGGGGGTCATGATCAAAACCGGGATTTACGGCATCTTAAGGATGTATACCATTCTCGATTTACACACCCCGGTCCTGGGTAACATGGTGCTTGTCTTTGGAATGATCTCAGGAATCCTGGGAGTTGTTTACGCACTGGGACAACATGATCTAAAAAGGCTGCTTGCCTATCATAGTGTAGAGAATATCGGTATTATCTTAATTGGCATCGGCATCGGCATGACCGGCGTAGCCTACAACAACCCGACCATGGCGATGCTCGGCTTTGCCGGAGGACTCCTGCATGTCTTGAATCATGCCCTTTTTAAATCCCTCCTCTTCATGGGGGCCGGCATGGTCCTGCATAAAACCGGGACGCGTTCAATTGATATGCTGGGCGGGCTTTTGAAGAATATGAAAGTCACCGGAACGACCTTTCTGATTGGATCTTTAGCAATTTCGGGCCTTCCACCCTTTAACGGATTTGTGAGTGAGTTTTTTGTTTATCTGGGTGGATTTAATGGCATCTCTATGGACAGGACCCCTTTTGCTCTCAGCCTGCTGGCCATTATCAGCCTGGCTGTGATTGGGGGTCTGGCTCTGGCCTGTTTTACAAAGGTCGTCGGCGTCGTCTTTCAGGGTGAACCAAGAAGCCAGGCGGCTGAAAATGTCAATGAAAACGGGGCAACGATGCTGATCCCCATGGGCATCTTAGCCGTTCTTTGTGCCGTTATCGGAGTTTTTCCGGAGATCTTTATCCGCCTATCCATCAAAGGTGTATCTGCTATGGGACTTGGATATTCACAACTGTCCCTGGAACCGTTTATCGAAATGACCGGAAATATCACACGCTATACGGTGCTTTTCATCGCTGTTTTTCTGGTCATTTTTGCCATCCGGACCCTGCTTTACAGAGGGAAGAAGATAACTCAATCCGGAACCTGGGGATGCGGCTTCACCCAGCCAACAGTTAAAATGCAGTATACAGGATCTTCATATGCAGCCTCTATCCTGGCGTTTTTCAAACCCTTTGCCCCTTTGAGGGAAAACCACCCTGCCATACAGGGACGACTTCCTGCAAAAACGCATTATCACAGTCACATAGATGATATTGCAGAACTCCATTTAGATAAAATTACGCGCCCGATCACATTTTTATTTGATAAACTGCACTGGATTCAACATGGAGATATCCATTTGTATATCGGCTATATCCTATTGACCATCATTCTGCTTCTGTTTTTTGTATAAGAATGTATTTTATGTGAGAAATGACTTATGATTGAATCGATAGTTTTATGGGTTCTGGCCATATTGACAGCACCTTTTTTTTCGGCGCTTATTCTCAAGGTCAAGGCCTTTTTCGGTGGGAAAAAAGGACCTCCGCTACTGATCAACTATTATACCTTAAGTAAACTTTTCAAAAAGGGATCGGTCTATAGCAGGAGCACCACGTTTATCTTTAAAATGGGTCCCATGGTTTCCCTCGGAGTGGTTATAACAGGACTGATGTTCCTGCCAATCGCCGGGCATGCGCCGATATTTTCGTTTCAGGGTGATGTGATATTTGTCTTATATCTTTTAGGACTGGGTCGGTTTTTTACGATTGCAGCTGCCATGGACACGGCTTCTCCGTTTGAAGGGATGGGTGCTGCCAGAGAGGCATTTTTTCCGATCATCTGTGAAGCATCGATGTTCATGATCTTGATCCTGTTTTATTCTTTGACAGATGAGTTGCAACTCAGTACCTACTTCTCAGGCAATAATCCTTTGGAATTGTGGAAAACCGCAGGATCACCCCTGATTTTCATAGTCCTTGCCTTTTTTATCATTCTGCTGACTGAAAATTCAAGAGTCCCTGTTGATGATCCGGCGACCCATCTTGAACTGACAATGATTCATGAAGTCATGGTCCTCGATCACAGTGGACCCGATTTAGCCCTGATTGAACTGGGGTCTTTCTGTAAACTCTTTTTCTACTCTGCATTTATTGCAAGATTGATATTCCCGTTCAATATGGAAAATCTCTACCTGAGCGGGGGAGTTTTTGTGGGTGGATTGATTCTGGTTTATGCCGCCACCGGTATTATGGAATCTGTCATTGCCCGCTACCGAATGGATAAGGTGCCTCAATTTGTCCTGACTTCATTTGCCCTGGCACTGTTTGCAATCGTTATCACTCTGGAGTTTGTAAAATGATACATTCAGTTGATACCATATTGTCCCTTGTGCTGTTGTCTGTTTTGTTTTCCTTCGGCTCCAGCCGTTTGCCGGTGCTGATAAGAGTCGTTGCGTTTCAAGGAGTCGTCGTCTCCCTGGTCCCTCTTTTTACAGGTCACCATATCACATCGGGAAGTGTCATATTTGCTCTCGTGACAATGGGTATCAGAGGAATTATTATACCTCTCGGCATCTATCTGGTGATTAAGAGGGTCGCCATCAGCAGGGAAATTGAACCCATTATCGGTTTTAATGCCTCTCTGTTTGCAGGCCTGGTGTTGATTGTGGCATCTGCATTTGTCAGCCACAGACTGAATATCCCGCCTGTCAGTTCCAGCGCACTGTTAGTGCCAACAGCAATCACTATTTTAGTATCGGGTATGTTTCTGTTAATTGCCAGACGGAATGCCATTGCCATGGTGCTGGGTTATATCGTCATGGAAAACGGCATTTACCTGGTCGGAACCACTTTTTCCTCCCGCACTCACCATATTGTTGAATTCGGCATTCTTCTGGATGTTCTGGCAGGGGTGATGATCATGGCGATTATGCTGCAGAATATCAGAAAGAATTTTGATGATGTTGATACGGTACACTTAAGAAAATTAAAAGAATAGGTGGGTATATCATGGTTGAACTCGTTTTTCTGGCCCCGTTTCTGATTGGCATTGTCTCTTTTTTTCTGCCAAAGAAACTGGGACGAGCCATACTGGTGCTAACAGGCGGTTTTCACCTTATTTTGTCGGTCCGCTTGTGGATTACCAGACCGGAAGCCGCTTTTCCGGAGTATTTTGCCATCACATCTGAAGGGTTGTTATCCCTGCTGGTCATTTCGTTGTTGTTTTTCCTGATTTCAATATATGCAACAGGGTATTTGAAGGAAGCTAACATCCAATCTGAACACGTCTTTATCGGATCGATGATTCTCTTTCTCGCCACTATGACCATGGTGACCATTTCCGACCATATCATGGTCATGTGGATCGCCATTGAAGCCACAACGATCGCCAGTGCGCCCCTCATTTATACTCACAGGTCGAAAGCGTCCCTGGAAGCAACTTGGAAATACGTGCTCATCTGCTCGGTCGGTATTGCAATGGCCCTTTTGGGAACTGTACTGATCACACTGGCCATGGATGTGGGTAATGTGGATGTGCCCCTCTCTTTTTCTGAACTGTCAGCCACAGCGAAAGATCTGGACGCCATGTGGCTCAAGGCGGCTTTTGTGCTCATTCTCGTCGGATATGGGACAAAAATGGGGTTGGCGCCTATGCATACCTGGCTTCCGGATGCTCACAGTGAAGCCCCGGGCCCTGCATCGGCTCTCTTATCAGGAGTTCTGTTGAACTGTGCCTATCTGGGTATATTTAAAACCAATAAAATAATGCTGGCAGCAGGACTGGGTGATTTTTCAGGCACCATTCTGATTGTTTTTGGCCTGATGTCAATCCTGGCAGCAGCCACCTTTATTCTGCATCAAACCGAATATAAAAGACTTCTGGCCTACTCCAGTATCGAGAATATGGGAATCATTGCCTTCGGCACCGGTATTGGCGGACTGGGGGCCTATGGTGCTATCTTGTGCCTGATTCATCACAGCCTGATCAAATCTTCTCTGTTTTTAACTTCAGGCAACATTTTGCTTGGATACGGAAGTCGACTGATTGAGAAGACCGGCGATCTCGTAAAACTGATGCCGAAAACACTGATCGCCTTTTTTGCTGGTTTTTCCGGAATTTCAGGGCTTCCCCCTTTTGGCATATTTATCGGAGAGATGTTTATCATTGTCGCTGCTTTCAAGACAGGTCATTATGCCGCCGCTGTTATATTCATTCTGAGTCTTTGCGTCGTGTTCGCAGGCTTTGCCAACCAGATGATGAAAATTACCTTCGGTGGTGCTGATAAAAATATAAAG
>Ga0075122_10000855_pt1 | contig 22971 bp, 20 predicted proteins | sample AntAceMetag02UKB_FD_69790 | JGI IMG/M metagenome (GOLD analysis project Ga0075122, IMG submission 69790) | Saline lake microbial communities from Ace Lake, Antarctica - Antarctic Ace Lake Metagenome 02UKB | ecosystem: Environmental > Aquatic > Non-marine Saline and Alkaline > Saline | place...
TTGAATACTTCACGAGGATGAATCAATGATTGGTTAAGACTACCCACAAAAATCTTTTTCTTTGCTATTAGGTTTGTTTTAACATCTAAGAATAGAACGTAAAGGATTTCTTGTTTTAAATTCATCATATCGTATTTCAGGAGCTGATACACGTCATTTGGAGAACATATCTGCAATTTATCCACATTGGTTTTTAATACCCGTTCCCCAAGTTCTATCGCAGCTAAAAGTGTGATTGCCTTGGTTGGTCCTACACCTTTTATTTTAGATAGTTCATGTATGGTTTTTTGTTTCAAGTCTGCTAAAGTGTTAACATCATGAAGAATCATTTTTGCAAGATCAATTGCAGATAAATTTTTGTATCCTATCCGTAAAATGATTGCGATTAATTCCGTGTTGCTCAAACTTTTTGCCCCAAACAGTAACAGACGTTCTCTTGGTCTTTCATTGCTTGGCATATCTTTTATCATATACATAACAAAATCACCCATTATAATATCTACTGATATTTGGGTGATTTGCTTCTATTTAATTAATAATTTTCGTATTTCAGAAATAAAATAGAGTGACCCTGTTACGATTAGTATTTCGTTCTCTCTTAAATTCGTTAATTGTAGAAAGATACTCTTGTAATCTTTATAGATCTTTTTGTTCTTATGATTCGACTCATTAAAGAGTTGTTGCGCCTCTGCTCTTCGTTCATATTCAAATTCTGTGAAGTAGATTGCGTCGCACATATTATCTAAAATCTCAATAATTTTTTGATGTTCCTTATCATACATAATACTGACCAAACATTTGATACTCTTATTCGGATACATCATTGAAACTGTTTTTTGAAGTGCTTCAATCCCACCTATGTTATGAGCGCCATCAAGGATGATATTATGGTTAAAGATTTCAAACCTTCCTGGCCATTTGGTCTTTTTCAAGCCCATTTTAATATGATCAACACTGATATTCAAATGATTTTTTCCATTTAAAACTTGAATGGTTTCAATCGCTAATACCGCATTTTTTACTTGATGATATCCGGGTAATGATGCTTCATAGTCTTCTCCTTTATAGCTAAATTTCGTTGTTTCCGAAAGAGAAATGTTCGAAACTTTTGTGAAATCTATAATTGTAAGTTCAGACTTATTTTTTAGTGTTATTTCTTGAAACAACGGAAATAGTTTTTCGTTTTCAACCGACGTTACCAAAGGTGTATTCGGTTTTACAATTCCCAATTTATTTAGTGCGATAGACTCTAGTGTGCTTCCTAAGACGTTCATGTGATCATAGGATATATTGGTTATTACTGTGATTTCTGGTTTCACCACATTAGTTGCGTCTAATAATCCACCTAATCCAACTTCGATTACTGCATAGTCCACCAATTGATCCCTAAAGTATAAGAAACAAATAATCGTCAATACTTCAAAGAATGTAATAGTCTCACCAGTTTGATACATCTCTTCCCAAACTGGATATACAATATTTGTATATTTGATGATATCTTCATCCGTTATGAATTCATTGTTGATTACAATTCGTTCATTAAATTTTACAATATATGGTGATGTGTATAATCCTACTTTGTATCCAGCTTCTACTAGGATATTTTTGAGGTAAGATGCTGTAGATCCTTTTCCATTTGTTCCAGCAACGTGAATCGCAGGATACTTGGTTTCAGGATGATCAAACATTCTTAACACCTTTGTAATTCTACTAAGATCCAGTCTTGAACCAAATTTTTTGATTGTTTCAATCCAGTTTTTCGTCTCTTCAAAATTCGTAAACATATTAACCTTTCAACTCAGTCAATCGATTTTTTGATTCTAAAAGGTTGCTTTGATACTTCTCTAGTTTTTCTTGTTCTTCCTGTACTTTTTCTTCTGGAGCTTTGTTTAGGAAGTTTGGATTGCGAAGCATACCAGAACAGCGCTTAATTTCATTTTCTAAACGTTTGATTTCGGCTTCTATTTTCTTGATTTCTTCGTCAATATCAACCAATGAACCTAGTGGAATATACGTTTGCAGGTTCGGTAAGATGATGGTAACCGCGTTTTCTATATCGGTTATACTATTGCTAATTTCCAATGATTTAGGATTTAAAAACTTTTTGAAATATTGATCGTTTTCCAATAAAAACTGCTTATCAGATTCATTCGTTTGTATATACATATCAACCGGTTTTGACCACGATACTTGATAGTCATTACGAATTGTACGAATTCGTTTTATCAATTCAAAGAACCATTCTTTGTCTTCGGTTTCTTTGAATTCAATACCATTATTCTCTGGCCATTCACTGATCATAATCGACACTTCTGTATGTGGTAGTTTTTGGAAGATTTCTTCCGTAACAAAAGGCATAAATGGGTGTAATAATTTAATGATGTTACTGAGTACATAGACCAACATAACCTTTGTTTGTTTTGTATCTGATATTTTCGACATTTCAATATACCATGAGGCAAAATCATGCCACGTAAAGTTATAGATTACTTTCGCTGCTTCACCGAATTCATAACGGTCAAAGAAACTATTTGCTTGTTCTAACACTTTATTTAATTTTGTAATAATCCATTGTTCTGGAAAATTCATTTGCTTTGGATCAAGTACAATATCGCTCGCAGTTAAACCTTCTGTATTCATAATTACATAACGACTGATGTTCCAAATCTTATTGATGTAGTTCCATGATGATAATACTTTTTCATCATCATATCGTAAATCCTGTCCAGGACTTGAATTTGTAGTAATAAAGTAACGCAGCGAATCTGCTCCATAATCACGAATGATGTCAATTGGATCAACACCGTTACCAAGAGATTTAGACATTTTCCTACCATCTGTGTCACGAATAAGTCCGTGAATATAGCATTGTTCAAACGGTGATTGTCCAGTAAATTCAATTCCTTGAAAAATCATTCTAGCTACCCAAAAAAAGATAATATCATATCCAGTTACCATCACATTATTCGGATAATATCGCTCAAAGTCTGGAGTGATTTCTGGCCAACCTAACGTGCTAAATGGCCAAAGTGCAGAAGAGAACCATGTATCTAGTACGTCAGAGTCTTGTTCCCAACCATCACCTTGAGGTGCTGATTCTCCACAATAAATTTCACCTTCACGATACCATACTGGTATTCGATGTCCCCACCAAAGCTGTCTACTGATACACCAGTCTTCAATACCTTCCATCCAATTTACGAAAATTTTCTTAAATCGGTCAGGAATAAATTCCACCATACTTTTATCCAATGCTTGTTCCGCAAGGTTATCCATACGAACAAACCATTGTTCAGACAACCGTGGCTCTACAATAACATTGGTGCGTTCACTGTGTCCTACTGCATGGGTTATTGGTTCTATTTTTTGAAGTAATTTTAAATCTTCTAGATCTTTAATAACTGCTTTTCTACAAACAAAACGATCCATACCAGCGTATTTACCAGCCAATTCATTCATCGTACCATCTTCATTCATACATAAAGGCATTGGTAAATTATGACGTTTTCCTACCATGAAGTCATTTGGGTCATGTGCTGGAGTAACTTTTACAACTCCAGTACCAAATTCACGGTCAACGTACTTATCGGTAATAACCGTAATCTTCGTTTCTGTCGTTGGAATATAACATTGTTTTCCATGATATTGAAGGAATCGTTCATCTTCGGGATGAACCATAATTGCGGAATCACCAAACATGGTCTCAGGTCTCGTTGTTGCAACCGTTAATCCACCTTCAGAGTCTACAAATGGATAGGTATAATAATACATTGCACCTTGTACATCTTGATGATCAATTTCAATATTAGATAATGCTGTTTTTGCTTGAATATCCCAATTGATGATTCGTTTACCACGGTAAATATATCCCTTGTTATAAAAATCAATAAATACCTTATTGACTGCTTTTGATAAACCATCATCTAAGGTAAAGCGTTCTTTTGAATAATCCAAAGCAAGACCCATTCCGCGCCATTGCTTACGTATAAACCCGGCATAGTCTTCTTTCCATTGCCACGCTATTTTTAAATATTCTTCTCGACCAAGTTCATATCGATTGATTCCTTGATCCCTTAATTTTTGATCTACTTTAGCTTGGGTAGCAATACCAGCATGATCCATTCCAGGTAAATACAGGGTATCATATCCCTGCATTTTCTTTCTACGGATGATGAAATCTTGGATTGTATTATCCCAAGTATGCCCTAAGTGTAACTTCCCAGTTACATTTGGTGGTGGAATCACAATCGTAAATGGTTTCTTTGATAGGTCTCCACTTGCGAATAGATTATTATCCAACCAAAAATCATACTTTCCTTTTTCGATATCTATATGATTGTATTTTTTATTCATGTCCATTGTAATACTTCCCCTCTATTAAATTCGTTCTACCAGCTAGGTATGCTTCCACCATTTCTTGATTATCTTGTGAATGCAACTGTGGTAGATCTTTTTGTTCAAAATATCTGAGTTCCAATGATTCATTATCATTTATGTGAAGCATTCCACCAATGACTTCCCCGACAAAGCCAAAGCCAAAAACCTTTGCTTTATCTTGTGTTCTCCATGTCATCAAAGGATTTACAAAAACCCCTAAGAAATCTGTAATCTTAATATCTAGATTGGTTTCTTCTTTGACTTCTCTAATTGCGCCTTCTTCAATGGTTTCATCCAATTCAAGCAGCCCTCCAGGCAAACCCCACAAACCATTATCCGAGCGTTTTTGGAGTAATATTTGATTGTCTTTGTTGACGATGATAACAGCTGTGCTATTTAGCATAACCATTTTATCGCCAACCATAGTTCTTAAATAACTAATATACGACTCGTCCATCATTTCCTCCAAAAAAAAATCGCCCTAAAAAGGACGAATAATCGCGGTACCACCTTTGTTCTAGTTTTCACTAGCACTCAATACTTTTAACGCAAGCAAACGATTTAGACTACTTCAGTTCATCTAAACTACTCCATGGCTACCTTCATCAATTCGAAATGTAAACTTACACCAACCGTTTACTCTCTCTTTTTCCGAGATTGACTACTCTTCCACTTCTCTGTATTTGATTTGTATTTTAACAAACTTTCTTCAAAATGTAAAGGACTTTCACGATATTTCTCAATTATTAAAATTCCTGTATAATTGTTGATTTCCATAAAACTTAACGCTAAGATATCTCCAACTTTTTTCGTGATTTCTTCAAACGTGTGAAAATGATATGCATAACTAGAAACTTGGGGATTATTCGTTAGGAATTGTTGTTTATTTGTAGGACATATAAACATCAAGTCACCAATGAATATCTTACCAAATGGTGCAAGATAGTTTACCAATTGATGTATTAAACTAATCATAGTATCAAGTTCAAAGTGTCTCAATACATAATTTAGTACAATATAATCATATTGCTTATTATGAAGTTCCTCTGGCATTCCTTTTAGTATATCGTGATTTATAAGGGTTGCTTTCGGGAACTTAAGTCTTGCGACTTCTAGCATTTTTTTAGATATGTCAATCCCGGTCAATTGTATCCGAGATGGTGAAATTTTTTCATAAAGTGTCGCTGTTCCAATCCCAATATCTAAGATTTTCGCTTTACTTATGTGTTTATTATCAAAGATTTCATTGATAATGATATCTTGTAACTCACGGTATCCACCATATGGGAAATTATCATTTTTCACATCGTCTTGAACGGATTGATCGAAATCAAGAGCGATCATATCATAATATTTATCCATTTTGAGACCTCAAAATATTGGCTTCTAGGATTTCCCAAATCTTTGTTTGATTTTCATTGGTTTCAGAAGAAAACGTAATAACGTGGTCTCCTTCTCGAAGGGTAAGAAGCTTTTTGATTTTATTCGAATGATTGAGTTTTTGGTTATTAGATAATTTATCGGATTTTGTAAGAACAATTAAAATCTCTTTGTTCATCGCTTTGAAATATTCATACATTAGTAAGTCATCTTGGTTTGGAGTTCTTCTAATATCCAACAACAATACGGTAAGACTGATTTCTTTCGTTTCTAAATATTCTTCTATCATATATTGGAAGTCGGTAATCATTTGTTTACTGACATTTGCATAACCATAACCAGGTATATCTACAAAATAGAAGTTCGAGTTAATCAAGAAAAAATTCACCAATCTTGTTTTTCCAGGAGTTTGAGAGACTCTTGCAATTTTTTTCCGGTTCAACATTGCATTGATAAACGATGATTTTCCTACGTTGGAACGACCAGAAAAAACAATCTGAGGTAGATTGTCTGTAGGAAATCCAGCTTGATTAACAGCTGAACCGGTAAATTCAATGGTTCTTAAAATCATAGTGTCACCTGCTTAAGTCTATTATATCATCTCAATAAATATTATTTCAATTTTTTTAGATATCTTACGATAAAGATGTTTTCAGGGTTGAATAGTTGTTTGATTGGTTCCAAGTCTTGGATTTCAAACTGAAGTATTTTTTCTAGGTAGTGTTCGATATCAATTTGTTCTAACATACAGTTTGATACAAATTCATGCACTCTTGAAAGATAATCAAATAGTGTGATATAGTTTCCTATTATTGTTTTATGATCCAATATAAACAGCTCTTCATCCAAAGGTAGTTTGGAGATATCCGTTAGCATCTTCATAATCATCTTAAAATATTTATCTGCTTTATCTGTTTGCATATACACATTGATAAATCCATAGTCTTTTTCTATGATAGAGTTCGTTGAAAAAGATGCATTCATCAGATTTTCTTTTTTTAGTATATCAAAGTTCTTAGAAGCCAGTCCAAACGCATTGTTGAGGATCGCTCCCACTGATATATGAATGAATTCACGATCATAGGTCTCAAATATTGTTTGTGGTATCTTAATCCCAATTGAGATCATATTGGTATGATAGTTTGGTATGTATTTGGTATGTTGATGAATGGTTCTTTTATCGTCCGATGAAATCCTAGTAATTGGTAAGAAATGATTCCACTGGCAGTTTATATATTGGTTTTTGTTTAAGATATCAAATATATGTTTAGGATCTACATCTCCCGTGATAATCAATTTTGAATTTTTAGGATGATAAAATGTATTGAATACATCGATAAGTAATTCTTTTGTAATATGTTTGATATCACTAGTTTTTCCACCAACATCTTCATAGATACTTTCATCCGAATACATCATTTTTTTTAGTTTATGATGAATTTGATGGTGAAAACTATCCACAGACATATTGAGTTCATGGGTAATAATTTCTCGTTCCTTCTTAACCGATTGATCGGAAAAATCAGGTTTAACAAAATTATTCAAAAAGTATTCGAGCAAATAATCCAGATGATCTAAACATTCAAATTTGTAGCTGGTGATGCTTTTCGATGTGTAGGCATTGATTTCAGCACCATGTAGAGAAAACTCCTCAGCAAGGTTATTACCGCTGTTAGAAAACAACATATGCTCAAGGAAATGTGCAATACCAGCCGGAATTTTTTTTGTGGTACCATTGAGTTTATATTCGGTATCGATGCCACCAAAATTCACATCGAGACTGACGTGGATTTTTTTGTAATTCGGTTTTGGGTGAATCGCTACTTGAAGACCATTTTCTAGGGTTTCAAAATAGATGTACTCATCATGCAACGCTTGAATTTTTTTCATACTATTCACCCGCCTTTGTATAAATATATACGGTATCTAACACCAAAGACTTCGCCGCGTTAATGACATCTTCTTTTGTTACATTCTTATACAATTGTATTCGTGCTTCCACATCGTAAAAAGAATTCGTTAGATGGTTTGATTTGATATGTTGCATTAAGCAAATAGATTGAGAATCACTGATTCCTGTGAGTGATGATACACTATTGTCTTTTGCTTGTTCAAACAAAGCATCTGAGAATTGCCCTTGTTTGACTTGTTCTAAAATTAGTTTTATTTTTTCAATAACAACTTGTTCTTGTTTTTTACTAGTGCTTACAGAAACGGTAATCATATTTTCGTCTGACAGGTAATTCGAATCTACATAATACGCTAAATGATGTTTCTCACGGATATCCATAAATAATATTGACTGATCAAACCCACCGAAGATATTGTTAAAAATAGACATCGCTGGATGTCCTTCAGAAAAATATTCTACATTAGTCAAGAATCCTAAGAAAATTCTGGATTGGCTGACATCGGCCGTTTCTTCTATGATTTTTGGTTCCTTATTTAAATCATATGGATACATTTTTTTGGTTTTATTTACCGGATGACTTACAATCCTTGGATGTAAATGTTCTAGTATAATTTCGTCATACATAGATGGTTCAAAGTCTCCAGCAACAAAGATCGATACTTCAGATTTACGAAATAGATCTAAGTAACTACTTGTAAAGGTATCAATGGTAACTCCATCTAGCAAGTCATATTCTGGAAAATCAAATTGAAGTCCAGGTTTATCTTCGTAGAATACTTTGGAGAACCGGTAGTATGAAAACATATCATTGATCGATTTTAAAATTGCTTGTAATTCTTTTGCTTCTGTTATGTTTTCATTGAGCACTTTTTTTGTAAACGTTCCATTTCGCATGATTGGATTTGTAATCATTTCATTCAAAAAAATAAACGCATTTTTTGACAATTGTGTTTCTTCTTCAATATATTTTTCATTTGGATAACTGATTACAAAGTGATTCACGATATTGTTCCCGATATTTGCTGCACTCCCAAAAGCATCAAGGCCATATAATGAGGCTTGATAACGATACTTTAAGACGTTGCTTGGATAGGATTTCATGTTATCCACCAAAGCATTGCTTAGAAAATAGTATTCGTTAATATTCTTTGGACCCTCAGGATGTGTAAACACCATCGACCAAGTTACAGTTTTGAATTTATCAGAATTTATATAGTGCACATCAATTCCTCGTAATGTTTTTTTTGTAATTTTTTCCATAATACCTCACATAAAAAAAGGGATAATCTCCCTTTTTATTCAGCTAATTCTAGTGCTATTTTCATCATATTTGTAAATGCAGATTGTCTTTCATCAGCAGTAGTTACTTGATGTGTTACCAAGGAATCTGAAACGGTTAATAAACACGCTGCTTGTTTGTTTAATATTTTTGCATTGTTGAATAAAGCAAACGATTCCATTTCTACTCCGATACATTTATGTTCTTCATATAACGCTTTAAAATCAGGGTTTTCACGATAGAACACATCGGAAGAATGAATTCTACCTGCATGCATATGAATACCTAATTTTTCAGCAGCATCTGTTAATTCCAGATCGAGTTCTTTCGATGATGGCAGTACTGCATTTGGATTTCCACTTTGTACCATTGCATACGATGATTCCGAATATGCTTCTTCAACTAATATGGTATCAAACAATTTCAAATCTGGTGAATATGCTCCACAAGATCCAATTCTAATAATCTTTTCTACTCCAAAGAACTTATATAATTCGTAGGAATAAATACCGATAGATGCCATTCCCATTCCACTTCCCATTACAGAAATTCTTCTTCCTTTATAGGTGCCCGTAAAACCAAACATGTTACGAACTTCATTAAATTGCAAAACATCTTCTAAAAATGTATCCGCAATGTATTTCGCTCTTAATGGGTCCCCTGGCATTAATACGGTTTTAGCAATACTACCCTCTGGTGCGTTTATATGTGGTGTGTTCATTTTGTATCTCCTTTACTTGTTTCTAACATTTTGATTAATTCTTTATCATTAATAACGGAAAATTGATACTCCGTATCCATCAAAATCGCATTGTAGGTCACTATTTCTTGACGACTGTCTTCTACATAATCCTGTATAATGAAATCTTTTCCTATTTTTAGAGTAATACTTTCGGTAGGCATTCTCTTTGAACGGCCTATTTTAATTGCTTCAAAGAATAACTTATCGTCAACAAAAAACAAAGCAGCTGCTTTTAAAATCATTTTCGTTCCCGCTTTCGAGAAAATTGGAACATAGCAAGTAATATATACTTTTTTATTCGCTAAATAATCATAAAAGTTTCTGAGATTCTTTTTGGTTCCTCGAATCCGAATCATTTCCTTAATAAAACTATATAGTAACGCTAAAAATACCGCGAACCCTATTACGATGATATTAAGTTGATAATCTAGTAAGAAAAATACGAATACCAAAGTTCCACTAATCGCTACGATTGAAGTAATCAAAGTTACGAATGAAATAGCATTGATTATTTTCTCAGTCTTGTGAAATATCCGTTGTTGTAATTCATCCATCAATTAATATCCTTGCCCTTCTTCGTTATTCGCGAGTGCAACACCATTACTTGTGCCAATTCTAGTTGCTTTGTTCGCAACCATTGCATCCAAGTCTGCAATTGATCGTACTCCACCTGCAGCTTTAACTTGTTTGTTGCCAACATTATCTTTCATAATCTTAACTGCTTCAGGAGTCGCCCCACTAGGGCCAAAGCCTGTTGATGTTTTGATAAATTTTGCATCTGTTTTTGCGACAATTTCGGATACTTTTTTAATTTCTTCATCGGTTAAATAACAGATTTCAACAATTACTTTTACCGTTAAGTTTCTAGCGGCATTGCATACTTGGTTGATTTCATCTTCAATGTAATCGTATTGTCGTTCTTTGAATTTACCAATATTGATTACCATATCGATTTCTTCTGCGCCATTGTTAATAGCATTTAAGGTTTCGAATACTTTTGTTTCGATTGTATTCGCTCCTAGAGGAAAGCCAATCACAGTACAAACTAATACGTCAGTGTCTTCTAATTCTTCACTACAATATTTTACAAATGAAGGGTTAACACATACAGATTTAAAATCATATTCTTTTGCTTCTTGTAATAATTTATCAATTTCCTTCTTCGTTCCAAACGCTTTTAAATAGGTATGGTCGATTAATTTATTTATGTTCATTTGTTTCTTCAATGATTTCACCTTTTCTTCTAAAAAATACGTTATTTATTATACTCTCTTTTCATCATATTTGCAAATGATAACGCACGAGAAAAACCGACAATTCGAGAATTATCGGTTCAAATTTTTATTTTAAAACTTCTTCGCAACGTGAGCACAAACCTACTTCGTTCACATCCGGTACAACTTGCCAACAACGATCACACGTAATTCCAGGTGCTAACTGGACATCGATTGATACATCTGTCCCCTTGAATTTGCCAAAACCATCTTTGACAATATCAATTTTTGAGACGATGAATACTTGTGCAAAATTAACATCGATTTTTTCAAGTAGTTCCGCTACTTTTCCTTTTGGATATAGTGTTAAATGAGCATTTAAACTTTTACCAATGATTTTATCATTTCTAGCATTTTCCAATGCTTTAAAAACATCTTCTCTTAATCCCATGAATTCGTCAAATAGAGGTTCAATAGTTGTGTCCAATTGTTCCACTTCTGGCATATCTTGAAGATATACATCGGATGCTTTTGCATCTGGAATATAGGAGTAACTTTCTGATGTTGTATGAGGAATGATTGGTGTAAGTAATTTTAGTAAACTATCCAAAACTTTATAAATAACCGTTTGAATTCTTCTTCGTTCTAGTGAATCTGCTTTTTCGATGTATAACACATCTTTTGCAGGATCTAAATAGAAAGACGAAACAAATGTTACAAAGTTGGTAATTTTACGATACACCATATCAAAACGGAAGATATCGTATGCTTCTAAAACTTCTTGAATCAAATTATTGTTTTTAATCATGATATATTTATCTAAGTTTCCAAGGTTATCAAACTCTACTTTATCTTTACTGTTGTCATAATCATAGATATTTCCTAGGAAGAATTTAATTGTGTTTCTAATTTTACGATAGGATTCTGAAACTTGTTTGATCAGATTATCAGATAAACGAACGTCTGCTTGATAATCTACTGAAGATACCCATAAACGGAAAATATCTGCGCCTAACGTATTTGATACTTTATTTGGATCTACAACATTTCCTTGTGACTTAGACATTTTTTTGCCTTCGCCATCCAGAACAAACCCATGTGATACCAATGTTTTATAAGGACTTTCATTCATCGTTGCTATACCAGTAATTAAACTAGAATTAAACCAACCACGATATTGATCAGACCCCTCTAAATATAGATCTGCAGGATATTTTTGCCCCAAATCGATCATCGCTCCATGGTGACTAGATCCAGAGTCAAACCATACATCCATGATGTCAGTTTCTTTTCGAAATATTCCGTTTGGAGATTCTGGATGTGTATATCCCTCTGGTAATAACTCTTTCGCTTCTAATTTAAACCAAATATTGGATCCTTTTAACGCGAATAAATCCGCAATATGTCGAATTACGACTGGATCTAATATAGCGGTATCATTTTCTGTATAAAATGCAGGGATTGGTACTCCCCAAACACGTTGTCTAGAAATACACCAAGATCCACGATCTTTGATCATGTTGCTTAATCGTACATCTCCCCATGAAGGATACCATTTTACGGTTTTAATTGCTTTTAATATATCATCTTTGATATCTTCAATACTAGCAAACCATTGGCTTGTAGCTCTAAAGATTACAGGTTTTTTAGTGCGCCAGTCGTGTGGATATGAATGAATAAAATCAAATCGTCCTAAAAGAACGCCTTCTTCATCCAATGCTTTAACGACTTCTTCGTTACAGTCGTCTACATACATGCCTTCAAAACGCTCTCCAGCTTCCGCCATCATTAGCCCTCTTGAATCCACAGGACAAAATACATCTAATCCGTATTTTTGGCCTACTACAAAGTCATCTTCCCCATGTCCTGGTGCGGTATGAACCAGACCAGTTCCATCTTCTGTCGTAACGTGATCACCCAATATAATTGGTGATACACGTTCATAAAGTGGGTGTTTATATGACATGTTTTCTAATTCCCAGCCAAAGATGTTTTGTAATATTTTTGGTTCACTCCATCCTAGTTTTTCAGCAAGTGCTTCTACTAAACTTTTTCCTGCTACATAGAGTTTTTTATTGACTTCTATTAATTGATATTCAATTTCAGATCCTACTGTAATAGCTAGGTTTGCTGGAATTGTCCAAGGTGTTGTTGTCCAAATTAAAAAATTCGAATTTTTTGGTAGTTTTCCTAACGTTTCTACTATAGGCATCGCAACATAGATTGATGGAGAACTGATATCTTTATATTCAATCTCCGCTTCTGCAAGTGCAGTCTCACTTGACGGAGACCAGTAAACTGGCTTTAATCCTTTGTAGATTAAACCTTTTTCAACCATTTGAGCAAAGACTCTGATTTGAGACGCTTCAAACGACTTGTGTAATGTGATATATGGTTTATCCCATTCACCTAAAATACCTAGACGTTGGAATTGTTTCTTTTGAATTGCGACTTGTTGCATTGCATAGGTATGGCATTTCTCACGAAAATCAGCAATACTCATTGCTTTACGATCAATTTTTTTATTTTTAGTTAATTCATTTTCAATTGGAAGTCCATGTGTATCCCACCCAGGGATATACGGGGCTTGAAAACCAGACATATTCTTATATCGAATAACAAAATCCTTAAGAATTTTATTTAAAGCGTGTCCTGCATGGATTGCTCCATTTGCATATGGCGGGCCATCATGTAAGATATAACTTGGTTTTCCTTCATTTTTCTTTTGAACAAGATTATAAAGATCCATTTCATCCCATTTAACATGCATGTTTGGTTCTTTTTGTCCTAGATTACCTCGCATAGGAAATTCTGTTTTTGGCATGCATAAGGTATCTTTATAGTTCTTTTTATCCATTTTATTCCTCCTAAAAAATAAAAAAATCGTCACATAAAGGACGATTAATCGCGGTACCACCTTTGTTCTAGTTTTCACTAGCACTCAAAATCAGTTAACGCCTGAGATACGGACGAACTTACGTTATCAGTTCATCACTCAAAGGTGATAATAATAAAACTGTATTACTTGCTTCCACCAAACACAAGCTCTCTTGAAATATTTATTTTATTATTGTGTCCCTATCATTGATTTTTATCTACATAAATTATACACAATTATACCACTTTTTTCAAGTGTAATTTATGCTTATTTCTTAATATATAGTATTTGCTATAAAGTATAACAGCACTTGCAATAGAATCAAACCAAATAATCCACCAAAATCCATATTTGAAATGATTAATTTACCTCTAAAAATATTTAGATATGGATCACAAATTCTACGCAAATAGCCATAGAATTTGGAATTAATTAGTGGAGTCCAACTCAACAAAATATACACAAACATAATATACATGTATACGCGTAATACTTGATAAACAACATTTAAAATTTCGTACAACAAATTACTTCACCTATTTCTTCTTATAGTCATTAATAAATCTAGTAAGGGTAGTTCCTAACAAATCTGATTTTTGCGCTAACAAATAAATCTTATCTTGAATTTTTACGATTTCACCATCACAAGCATATAATGCTCCTGATAAAAACATCAGAACCTCATTCGCTTCCGATATTAAACAATCTGTGAAATTCAAAACGATTGGAAAACGATGCATAATCATTTCTGCATAGTCATAAATCGCTTTCGAATCGGTTACACGAAAGAACTTTAATTCTTCAAAATCTACATCCGTAGCTTCCATTTTTTCTTTTTTTGAAAACAATCCCATATTTACTCCTCATTCCTGAATAAAATAGATCCCAATCGTAGATGGGTTGCCCCAACTTCAATGGCTATTTTATAATCATTAGACATGCCCATAGATAGGCATTCTAAATTCATGTTAAGATTTTTATTTAATTCGTTTTTTAGATCACTTAATCTTGTAAATTGATGTCTGATAATACTTTCATCGTCCGTCAATTCTGCCATTCCCATTAAACCTACTATAAGTATTTTATCATACCTTTTCATATTTTCACAAAAACTATACACTTCGCTCATATTTAATCCATATTTCGAAGATTCATCCGATATGTTAACTTCGATAAAACATTTTAAAGGTAACTTTCGATGTTTTTGGATTTCATTAGCTAAACTTAGACGATCTAGTGAATGCAAATAATCAATTGAATTGATCATTTTCTTCACTTTCTTAGATTGCAAATGGCCAATAAAATGCCAGATGATATCCAAGTCATGAAGCACTTGATATTTGTCTAAAAATGCATCCACTCGATTTTCACCTATGTGATTGACACCTAATTCGACCAATTCTTGAATACCTTCCACTTCTACATATTTTGTAGCAGCTACAATAATCTGCTGGTCGATGTCCTCGTTGATTTGATTTAAATTGTTTTTGTTTACCATAGTAGACTCCTTAATTCTTTTTACGATTACTGTAATAATAAAACATCGAATATATCAGTAAGTAAAACGATAACATAATATTTACAAATGGATTATCTGAAAAAAAGATAATATATACAAATACTCCGATTAAATTTATAAGATATAAGACAAGAAGTAATATTTTATTCTTCTCCACTTCGAATCACCTTATTTCTTAGTTCCTTAAGCCCATATTCTGTTTGATTACCAAATTTTAGTGGAGTCATCGATATATAACCATGTCTAATTGCATACAAATCGGTGTCTTCATCTGGTTGGTAATCCATAAAATTACGTTTGGCTAAAAAATGGTTTCCTTCTTGAACATAATAATGTTGGATTGGTCTAAACCCTATATCTGTAATTCGGATGCCTTTTGATTTCTTAACTGACTTCTTTGCAAAGTTAACATTCAACAAATATTTGTCTGATAATAAGTCTTTGTTCAAAATGTAATTCATCACATAGTCTAAATCTCTTTTTGCATGCGAAAAATCATTGTAATCAGCGGAAAAAGCTATCGCAGGTATATTCGCTTTTAACCCTTCCATGCATGCGCCAATTGTTCCTGAATACACTGTATCTGTAGAAAGATTAAACCCATTATTGATTCCTGAAATAATAACATCAGGGCGAATATTCAATCCGTGCAAAGCAATAACTACTGCATCTGCAGGTGTACCTGCAACAGAATAGATATGTTCTTCATGTTTCGTTACTTCAATATTATCCCAAAACGCTCTTGACATACTAGTTCCAGACATGTGATCTCTAGGAGCAACCATGGTTACATCGCCATATTTTTGAAGTCTATCGTATAAAATTCGAATTCCTTCTGCTTGGAATCCGTCATCATTGGTCAGTAATATTTTCATTATAGTCTTATCCTATCCTTCAAATTCTTGTTTTCTCTATAAAGCAACAACACTCTACCAATTTTATACACTACATAGATTCCTAAATCATTGATTTTTTGCATTACTTCTTCAATAGGCAGTGGTGAATTCTTCAACACTGTAATCCGACCCACTTCGTATTTTCTTAAATAATCAAAGATATTATCTATTACATTGTCGGTTAAACCATTTTGGCCAATTTGAAACATAATTTTTTGTTTGTCTGCTAATAGTCTTAATTTTGCTTTTTGTTTTCCTGTATATTCCATATTTTATTGCATCAATCTTTCTTTGATGCATCTCCTTTCCTGTGATTGTCTAACCACAGCTTAATTTCTTGTTTGATGATGTTGGTTCTTCTATCATTGCTTTCATTATTTCATCTTCATCGATTCCATGACGTCATTCCTGAATAATCTCCTATAAAAACAACGGTAACAGTACCGCTAAACTCAATGAATAATATATAGACAAAGTTATTATATCAGAAACTGTTGTAATAAATGGTCCAGAAGCAACTGCAGGGTCAATTTTAAATTTTGTCATAATTATGGGAATAGATGCTCCTAAAAAGGTTGAAACAGATAATGCAATAAAAACAGAAGCTGCTGTTACTGCTGCATATATTAAGTTTTTATCACTAATGATATTATACCCAATTAACGTTGTTATATTTATCATTCCAAAGATTAAACCCCCGATAATGAACCCTTGTAAAATACCAGTTTTTAATTCTCGAAATAAATGCATCCGAATTTTCTCTTTTTCCAGTTCCTCATTTTTTGTTAGATAACGAATCATAACCGCCAAACTTTGCGTTCCTGTGTTTCCTGACATCCCCAGTATTAGTGGTAAATATACCGCCAATTTGGATGCTAGAAGAATCGCTCCACTGCTTGCATTCAAGCGATGTTCAAAAACAGAAAGTATGATCGATGTTACCATCGATAATCCTAATAAAATCATAAGCCAAGGAAGTCTTGATTTCACTGAATTTCTAAGATTCCCTGAATCCAAATCAATGTCCGTAACGGAAATAGCTGCGAACTTCGTATAATCCTCTTCTTCGGTTAATGCGATGATGTCCATTAAGTCATCATGTGTAATAATCCCAACAATGTGATCCATTTCATCGACGATTGGACAAGAAGACTCGCTTGTTTCTTGCATAATACTAGCTACATGTTCTTTGTCTTCATTTGGTAATACTCTTGGAAATCTGGTTTCCATGATTTCATTGATGTTCTCTGTTGCTCGTGCGACAATCAAATCTTTTAATCTAATATATCCTACGAGGATATCATTCTCTGTAATATAAAGTATGGAAATATATTCCACTTCATGAGCTTCTTTTGTAACGTGTTTCATAGCCTGTTTCACAGTAGAACTGATATCTATAGTAAGGAAGCTATCGGTCATAAATGCACCGATTTCATCTTCCTTATATGCCATAACTTTCGTTAATTCTTTACGAACTGCAGTTGGAAGTTTTTTTAGTAAGCGAAGTCCTTCTTTATTTAAATATTTCAGTAAGTCAACCGCTTCATCTGAATCCATGTTTTCAATAATGGTGACGATAGTTGCTTCTGGAATATATTTAATGATGATTTCAGCTTCCTCTTCTTCAAGGTATTCAAAAATAGATGCGGAAAAATCAGCGCTAACATGCTGGAAGAATGCTGTAATTTCTTCAGGTTCTAATTCAATTACAACTTGAGAGATATCGTATAAATGATAATCTTCTAGTGCTGCTTCAATGTTCTCTTGATTCAGTTGAATAATGTCTAGAATTTCACTTTGATAGTCTCTAATATCATCATATTGAGTTTCCATGATTTTTCCTCCTTTTCTATGTGAATGAACTGATTAATATGGTTGCTAACCCAAAATAGATTAGTAATGATAAAATATCATTTATAGTGGTGATAAACGGCCCAGATGCAACTGCTGGGTCCAACTTGAATAGATTAATTATTAATGGAATCACCGTTCCAGATACTGTTGAAACGATTAGTGCGATGTTTATTGATAATGCAATAACTAAGGCAAATTTAATTCCCTTAACAAGTTCTTCTCCACGGATAAGATTGAACACCATAACGATTATAAACAATGAAACAGCTATAATCAATCCATTGACAACTCCGGTTAGAAATTCATTAAGCAGATGCTTTAATATGGATTTTTTCTCATCCAATTGGTTTTTCGCAAACAGCCGAATAACAATCCCTAAACTTTGAGTTCCTGAATTCCCTGCCATATTCAAAATTAATGGCATGAATATGGATAGTGTAGGTAGGATTAATAGTGCGCTTTCATAACTAGCTATAATACTACTTGTAATTAAACTTATAAACAGAAGCACGATTAGCCAAGGCATTCTTTTCTTGATAGTTTCCCAAACGGTTTCACGGTCATCAATGCTTACTTCGGAAATCCCCGCTAAGCTGGAATAATCCATTTCAGATTCATAACTTAAGGTTTCAATCATATCATCAAATGAAATAATTCCAATTAGTTTTTGATACTTATCTACAACAGGAAGCAACTGGAAATCGTAATTTTTCATAATAACTAGAGCATCTTCATTTTCAGTGGACGGAGTAACAAATACCAAATTTTCAGACATGATATCTTGGATCAATTGATTACGGTTATTCCCTGCGCTTATCAACTCTTTTAGAGACAATGCTCCAATGAGTTTTTCATCTTCAGTAACATAGATATTATTGATATATTCATTGTCTGGTGCTTCAAGAACGACCGTCTTGATTGCTTGTTTTACGGTATCTAATTTACGAACTTCAATGAACGTATTATTCATAATGGATCCCACTAAAGAATCATCAAAATCAATTAGTGTTCTTACTGCAATACGCTTTTCAACATTAATAAGAGATAAATAGGTTACACGGTCATCTTTATCCTCTACGATATTGATGATATCGACTAAATCATCTACTTCCATTTCGCTAAAAATACGTGATATAACGGCTATACTAGTATCTTCTAGTATCCAGAAAGCATCCTCGGGAGGCAACTCAGCGAAGACATCAGATAGCATTTTTTTAGGTAAAATGGAATACAAAATAGTTCGATGTTCTTTTGACATATCAGTTATTGCTCTTGCAATTTCATAATCATGATACTTATCAATTTCTTCTTTAAGAACATTGATATCATCTGTTGATTCCAAAAGAAAAATGATTTCTTCTTCTAAATTTTCAAACATATTTGGGTCATTCATGAGGATCCTCCTTTCAATTTAAAAAAAAGACTGTTTCCAGCCTTATTTCTTGAATCTTTCTTTTAACCATGAAGGAATACTAACATCAGATTGTTCTTCTGATTCAGTTTTCGCTTCCGATTCAACTGCTTTACGTTGTTTTTTCTTTTTCTTCGCTTTCTTCTTGTTTGGAATATCAATTACTGGTTCTGGCTCAGGTTTTTCTTCCTGTTCTACTGGTTTTTCGAATTTAGTTGATTTAAAGATTGGATCTTCACTAAACCCCGTAGCAATAACAGTAACAATTATTTCATTCCCTAAGTCCGAATTGATTGCAGAACCATAAATAATATTAATGTCCGTTGTAGAACTTTTTTGAATTTCTTCGATGATTTCATTGATTTCATACAATGAAGCATCAAATCCCGATGTGATATTAACGATAGCATCTGTTGCGCCATTGATAGAAGTTTCTAACAACGGTGATCGTATTGCAGCTCTTGCAGCTTCAACAGCACGATTTTCTCCATCTGCTAGTCCAATACCCATCAAAGCAGTTCCTTTATCTTTCATTACAGTTTTAACATCTGCAAAGTCGACATTTACTACTCCTGGTACAGCAATAATTTCGGTAATTCCTTGAACCCCTTGACGTAATACATTGTCAGCTTCTCTAAATGCATCTAAGTAAGGAGTGTTTTTATCTACTATATAGAATAGTTTATCATTTGGTATCACAATTAATGTATCTACATATGGTTTTAGTTCTTCTAGACCCTGAAGTGCAACAGATGCTCTTCTACGTCCTTCAAAACCAAACGGCTTTGTAACAACACCAATTGTTAAACATCCCATTTCTCTAGCAATTCTAGCAACTACAGGTGCAGCTCCCGTTCCGGTTCCGCCTCCCATACCTGCGGTAATAAATACCATATCAGTTTCCGCTAACATATCTTTTATTTCATCTTCTGATTCTAATGCAGCTTGTTTTCCAACATCTGGATTCGCTCCAGCACCAAGACCTCTAGTAAGGGTTTTTCCTAGTTGAAGTCTAATATCAGCTTTTGAAAGTCTTAATACTTGGGCGTCCGTGTTCATTGCAACAAATTCAACTCCGCGAACTTCGTTCTCAATCATGCGATTAACTGCGGACCCACCGCCACCACCGATTCCAATTACTTTTATTGTAGGTTTTTGATTAAATGTATCATTCATATTGAACATAATGTACCCCCACTATCGTTTTCATAGTAATATCTTACCATATTTATATTAATAAATAAATATATTTGTCTAAATCTCTCACTTATTGCCGTAATATTTTTGAAAGAAATGATCTTTAAATTCTAATAAAGAATCATTTTTTATTGCTTCTTTGATTTGTTTCATAAGATTCTTTAAAAAATACAAATTATGATAGGAAACCAAACGTTGTCCCAACATTTCTTTTCCTTTGAATAAATGTCTTAGATAACTTCTCGTGTGATTTTTACATACAAAGCAATCACATTCAGGGTCTAATGGCCCCATATCGCGTTCATAGGGTTTGTTTTTAATCACAATTTTACCCTGGGATGTCATTGCAGAACCATGCCTTGCTATTCTAGTAGGCAGTACACAATCGAACATGTCAATTCCGTTTAATACTCCCATGATCAAATCATCTGGAGAACCTACCCCCATCAAATACCGAGGTTTATCTTTTGGCATGATGTCTTTTAGATAGTCTAACATCTCATACATTTCTTCTTTGCTTTCTCCTACGGATAATCCGCCAATCGAATAACCAGGAAAATCAATCTTCACTAATTCGTCAATACAATGTTTACGTAAGTCTTTAAATGGTCCCCCTTGGACAATCCCAAATAAAGCCTGAGTTTCAGGAAACTGATGAACATCTTTTCCTCTTTGAGCCCAACGAATTGTTCGCTCTACAGAATTCTTCATATAATCATAATCAGAATGGAATGGTGGACATTCATCAAAACTCATGATGATATCCGCACCTAAATTGTTTTGAATTTCAACTGCTTTTTCTGGAGTCAAATATAATGTTGATCCATTAAGATGATGGCGAAACGTTACACCTTCTTCAGCGATATCTCTGATATCCGCTAGAGAAAATACTTGAAAACCTCCAGAGTCCGTAAGTAAAGCTCCGTCCCAATTCATAAAACCACGGATACCTCCGTGTTGTTTTACAATATCATCACCAGGTTGTAACCAAAGATGATAGGTATTTCCTAATATAAGTCCTTCACTAACTTCTTTCACTTCTTGAGAACTCAATGTTTTCACAGTTGACTGTGTCCCAACAGGCATAAATATTGGAGTCTCAAAACTTCCATGAGGAGTGTGTAAAATTCCAAAACGTGCCCCAGAATTCTTATCTTCATGGATTAATTCATATGTAATAGCCATTACTTACAAGATTTCTCCGTATACTTCACCGCTAACTGCAGCTGCATTTCCTTCATCAGTATCAATGTGCATCGCATTCGCAAAATCGCTTCTTGCGCGGATGACAACATCCCCAAGAATGGTACTACGATCGTTATTTGTTATTTTAACATTGACAATTTGTTTATCCTTCACACCAAAATTATCAGCCGCTTCCGGTGTCAAATGAATGTGTCTTTTTGCAACGATAACACCTTCGGGTATAGTAATTTGACCCTTTGGTCCAACTAATGTGCAAGGAGCACTACCGCTGATATTACCAGATTCTCTGATTGGAGCAGTAATTCCAATACTTCTTGCATCTGTCAATGATATTTCTACTTGTGTTGCGTTTCTTACTGGACCTAAAATTGAAACTCTCGCTAATTCTTTTTTTGGTCCTACAACAGTAACGCGTTCATTTGCTGCATATTGTCCAGGTTGACTTAACATTTTTTTGACTGTTAATTCATAACCTCTCCCAAATAATATTTCCAAATGCTCTTGTGACAAATGGCAATGTCTTGCCGATACTTCTACAAGTACTTTCTTTTCCATATATACCTCCGTAATTTATCATTAATATTTTACTACTTTTTGCGCTTCTTAGCAAACTTTTCTTGTTTTTTCTTAGCTTGTCATATATAATGGTTTCATCTCGCAGTTCGAAACCATCCTGCGTCAACAAAACTAGGAGGAATTATAAATGCCAAACGAAATAATTTGGGTGCTATTTGCACTTGTAAATTTTGTGCTATTTCTTATTATGTACAAAGTATTTGGAAGAATGGGTATTTTCTTTTGGATAGTATTGTCTACTATCCTAGCGAATATTCAAGTAATTGAAATCGTTAGCTTATTTGGATTGGAAGCAACACTTGGGAACATCATGTATGGAACAATCTTCTTAGGAACCGATGTGTTGAATGAAATCTATGGTAAGAAAGAAGCTAAAAAAGCGGTGTATTTGGGCTTTATGGTAATGATATTCACGTTAATTATTATGACCTTAGCATTACAATTTATCCCAAACGAAAACGACTTTGGACACGCTGCTTTAAGTACAATCTTTGGGTTTTATCCAAAAGTAGTATTGGGTAGCTTGATTG
>Ga0075122_10000856_pt1 | contig 22956 bp, 35 predicted proteins | sample AntAceMetag02UKB_FD_69790 | JGI IMG/M metagenome (GOLD analysis project Ga0075122, IMG submission 69790) | Saline lake microbial communities from Ace Lake, Antarctica - Antarctic Ace Lake Metagenome 02UKB | ecosystem: Environmental > Aquatic > Non-marine Saline and Alkaline > Saline | place...
ATAATGCGATTGCTGCTGCTGCTCGAAAAGCAGGTCAAGGCGGTTCAACTCCTAGTGAATCTTCTGTAGGATTTGCAAAAGGTGGATATACAGGTGCAGGCTCAAAGCTCGACGTGGCAGGTCTCGTCCACAAAAATGAATATGTTATTCCTTCCCAAATGGTGAACAAATTGAAGCCGACAGGTTTCATCAACGCCCTAGAAAACATGCGGAATGGATTAAAAGGTTTTGCGGATGGAGGTCTCACGTCGGGCAAAATGCAGCCTGCGGTTGCTGGGGATAAAAATATGACAATCAATTTCAATAACACTACGCCGGCAGAAGCCAACACAGGCATTTCCGGTGCAGCTCTCATGTATCAATTAAGACCTTACCTATAAAATTATGCTTAGTTATCAATTTTCTTACAACGGAGTCACATTCAATGATCTAGCCAGTATACAAGCTAGAAGTTACATCTCGCTCATAAGTGTGAGTGGTTTATCGTCCCCCGAAATTATCCATCGAGAAGACAGGCTCGTAGGTCAACACGGAATCATTGACTATTACTCATTTATAGGAAAGAGGATAATCACGCTTGAAGGCGGAATGGTTGCAATGAACGAATCAGATATGCTCGCAAAGCTCAAGGAATTTACAGACGCTTTTTCTATACCGGCAGTGCCTACAGATGACAGGACTGGTTATCATAATTTGGTTATGACAAAATCCGGAGAAAGCTCAAAATATATTTCTGCAAAAATAAACACAATGCCTCGAATCGAAAAGCAAATGCACATCCACAGGATGAGACGGTTTTTCGTAGAGTTGAGGTGTGAAGACCCTAGAATTTTATCAAGTATTCTACACTCAGACACATTGCTCAAATCATATAAGCTAGGTTCTTTGCCTGCTGCACTTCCAATGCTTTTAGGTGTTGATGGTGCGTGGGAAAACACAGTTGATATTTTGAACGATGGAAATTTCGGAGCATTGCCGACAATCACAATAAACGGACCATGCGTGAATCCAAAAATCACAAATGATTCCTACCCAGATATTTACCAAGAATTTCTCCTAACTCTTGTCGCAGGTGAATCAATCGTTATTGATACGAAAAATGGTACTGCAACAAAGAGCGATGGGACTAATGTTTTGGTGAGTGAAACAGATGAGAGTCAATGGATAGTTTTAATGCCCGGAAATAATACTCTCAGATTTACTTCCGCAGATGTAGACCCTGACGGCTCAGTGGCAATCGAATGGAGAGACACATGGCTATCAGTTCCACGATAATAAAAAAATATGTATTTTCTTAAAGTTTACAATTCGGCTCGTACGACACAGCTCGCAAAGTTTAGGCGGTACATCTCCCTAGACTTCCAAATCTTGCTGAATAAGCCTTACAGTGGAAATACAAGAGTCTCAGTTGATGATTTTGAAGCAAATCTTGAAACCTTTTCAAAATACAATAGAGTTTCGATTTACAAAGGAGAGATCGAAAAATTCAGAGGATATATAAGTGACATCAGAAGTGAAGATACAAACGTGACGATAGTGCTTTCTTCAATGATGGCATTTTTAAAACGAAGGCATATTACAAAAACCTATCCAGATCAAAGCGTGATTACGACCTTCGAAGACATTATCGACGTGATGAACGCTGCTTATGCGACTGAGTTCACATACGGAGGGACAGATTTAATGTCTCCTACAAGTGAAGAATTCGACTTTGAGAATACTCAAGTTTATGAGGCTTTGCAAAGTGTTGTAAAATCTCAATCAGCAGAATTGTATGTTGACGAAGATGATAAAATATGGATTCTTTCTCAAGTGGGAGAAGACAAATCCGATGAATCTTTGCCGACTTCTGTTGTGTTTAAATATCTCGAAAAGAAAATGGTAGAAACAAATATCGAGAAACCAAACTACACTGAGGAAGGAATGGATTTAGCAAATTATGTTATCGGAAAAAATACAGAATCACCAGCAAAAACATCTATAAAATCAGATGTGCCGGTAGGAAAAGATCAGCTCGAAAAAGTTGTGACCTTCCCCGACATAACCTCTCAAGACGCTTTAGATCAAGCTACACAGGATTATTTGGACAAGCACAAAGACCCTAGAAAGAATCCTCTAATCATTCCGTTGAAAGACAGAATGAGTGAGAGCCTTTACAGTATAGGAGATTTGTGTAAAATTAGACTAGAGTACGGATTCGTTGATATTGACGAAAACTACCGAGTCGTAAGAAAGAATTACAACGTAACAAATAGCGGACAAGAAGCAAAAATGACAGTGGAGCTTGGGAGTAATTCGTTGACGAGGGAAGACTTTTTCGAGAGAATAGCGAATATGGATAAGCGAATCTCCGACCTCCAAAAATAATAACCCCAAAAACTTATGGCAGATACAAAAGTAGTAAGAAGAAATGGCTCAGGTCGCTATTGGAACGCCGAAGATTTTGCAGCCTTTATTACAGATTTTTTAGAAGATGGTATTGCAGATTCTTACGGAGATTATTCTGATTTAGGCGTACAGCCACAAAGTCCTCTTGCTATGGGTGTCACCGTAAGTGGAGGAAGATGTTATATGGGAGTGACTGTTTCGGGAATGGCTTATAAAGAAAGATTCGAATTAACAGGAGCGACCAATTATGCAGTCACAGCGAATTCATCCGGTTTAGATCGAGTTGACGCAGTGATCGCAAGAATAGATGTAGATGTAGCCCCTAATGCTTCGGCAGATAATATCGGGGTTGTTGAAGTTCTTGTTGGAAGTGGTGCAGTCGCTTTAAGTGATAGTGCTATTCAGGCAGCGATAGGCAGTGATTCTTTTGTCCGTCTTGCGGATATTACAGTGCCGAATGGAGCTACAGAAGTAAATCCAGTCGATGTTGCTGACGAAAGACCAAAAGTGCGGATTAAATCTACCGTTTCTCTTGGTGATTATGATGAAGATATTGATGGAATTAAAACATTTTTACAATCTCCGCTTGGACCTTCGGGAACACCTGCGGACTCTCTTGCACTGGTTACAAAAGCCTATGTTTTGTCTCAGCTTGCAAGTGCGAAAATTGATACAGATTATACGTCTCTTGATGGTGCTACATCAGGAAAGCCAATCTCAAAAACTGCGGTTGATGATGAGGTTGAGCCATTGATTATTTCTGGACTAGGAAATCCGGGCGATGAAGATACGTTCAAGAGTGGAACTTCTGTGCCTTATGACGTTATTAACATAGGAGAAAATAAAGTTTTGGGTATATATGGATTTGGTACTCAGAATTATCTTATTGTTGGTACTGTTGACTCAGATAAAAACACTATTTGGGACACGGCTCATGCTGTTTTAGTATCTTCTGCTGCAACTACAGCAAACGGTAGGTTGACTCGTCTCGAAGACGATAAAGCTGTTGTTATTTATTACGATGATACAAATAATAATTTGGAAACAAAGGTTGTTTCTATCACTGACACAACGCCTGCTCTTGGTGCTGCTACTGTTGTTCTGGCTGTTGCTACAACAAATTATTTTGATGTTGCCGCCGTAGATACTGATAAAATTATTGCTTGCTATAGAGACGCTGGTGACTCAAATAAAGGTACTTCAAAAGCAGCAACAATTTCAGGAACTACAATAGGTGTATTTGGTGCAGAGGAAGAATTTGAGACCGGTGCAACATCTTACATTTCTGTGTCAAAAGCTGAGACAGATAAAGCCGTTGTATTTTATAGGGATGAAGGTGATTCAAATATTGGTAAAGGTTGTATACTTGTAGCGACTGGTACTTCTGTTTCTGCTGCAACTCCCGTTGATATTAGTGAGAGTGCTTCAAACTATTTTGATTCTGATTATATAGAAGATGGTAAAATTCTTGCTGTATGGAATGATTCTGATGGTTGCGAGGCAAGAATAGCGAACATTGCTGGATTGACGTTGAGTTATGACGGAGACACTTTGAATGTTGCTGATTCGACATCAAATTACTGCTCTTGTGCGGTAATTGATACTGGAATTGCGTATTGTGCATTTGAAGAAAGTTCAACAAGTAAAGGTAAGATCAAAGCTCTTACAATAAGTGCAAACGTAGTTTCTACTGATATTATTGCGAGCACGATTAACGACGACAATACTTGTTCATATACCGTGATAGCAAAACTTTCTAGTAAAAATAAAACCATCGTACTTTATAGAGATGACGGAGATTCAAGTCTTGGACATTCTGAGGTATATCAAGTTTACAATAATGTTGCAGGAATAATCGGCTTTGCTGTTTCAACTGTTGCGACAACTGAAACTGTAGCCGTGAGAAGTAAAGGTGTGATTGATAGCCAAACAGGTTTGACTCCGGGCGAAGTTTATTACATAGGCGAAGATGGTCTTCTTACGATTGAGCCTACGTCTGGTGTTCGTGTTGGAGTAGCAAAATCTACTACAGAACTTGATATTGACATTGACTCAAAAATTCCGATTGCATTCGGTGGAACTGGCGTAGATGGACCTTTGGTTATATCGTCCGGAACTACTTATTTGGAATTAGGAAGAATATATAATTTTAGCTCAATAAATATCTCAGGAGGTACGCTTGAATTCACAGGAGACGATGGTATCGCCTTAGTGAATTGTCTTGGGAATTGCGTTATTGCTGGAACTGTAGAACTTAGAAATGCAATTTCAGATCAATTCCGTGCAATAACTGAAAGATTCAATTTAACCACTAGTGAAGGTCAAAGTTTTATCCCTTCGAAAGAAGGAACTGGTGGTTTAGCAGCGAGTGGTGGTGCAGGTGGAGATGGAGGTGACGCTACCGACCCTTCTGGTACTCCGGGTGTTGGTGGTGCAGGTGGAATATTGAGCACTGTTGGCGACCCCGGTTCTGGTGGAGATGGAACTGTCGGAGGTGGTGGCGGTGGAGGTGGAGGTGGAAATTTAGGAGTTGGAACTGCTGGACAAACTACGATCAATGATAATGGAGGTTATGGTGGAGCTGGTGGTGGTGGAAATGATGGTCCGGGCGGAGGCGGAGGTGGTGGAGGTAGAGCAAGTGGTAATGGAGGATATGGAGGTGCTGGTGCTGGTACTGGTTCAGGAAATGGTCATGGAGGTGGTGGAGGTAATGGAGGAAATTCTGGTGAAACAGGAGGTAATGGAGGATATGGAGGCAATGGAGGTGGAAGTTCGGCTTCTGCTCCCGCAGTTGCCGGAGGATGGGCAGGAAATGGAGGAGATGGATATACAGACGGAGGACTAGGAGGTACTGGTGGAGGTGGTAATCCTTCCGCTACAGGAGGAACAGGTGGAAAGGGAATACATGGTGTAGGTGGTCAAGGTGGAGCTGGTGCTGTTGGCGGAGCTGGTAATGCTGCTGGTGATGGTGGTGCAGGTGGAGATGGTCGAACTGGTGGTCTAGGAGGTGCTGGTGGAAACGGTGCTTCTGTAGGAGGAAAAGGAGGTAGAGGTGGAAATGGAATTACGGGGTCTACTGCATTCTTACTACAAGTTGGTGGCACTATGAATTTGAACGGCATGACTCTCAATGCTCAAGGAGGTATTGGTGGTGGAGGTGGTAATGGACCTGCTACTAATGGTGCTGGTGGAACTGGTGGAGATGGTGGACGAGGTGCTGATATTATTATGATCTGTATGGGAATATTAAGTGGAACATACACAGTTAATAATTTAGGTGGAGTTGGTGGGACTGCTGGTACTCAAAGCGGAACAGGAGCTTTAGGTGTCGCTGGTAACAAAGGAGCTGACGGGCAACTATATGTAAATCAATTAACAAATATATAATATGGGACACTCAGAAATACACAGGAAAATTTTTTATCATCCAAAAACTTTAAAGATTATAGGGATGAGCGATGGCGAAGAATCTTTGTCAAAATTTCCTTATGTTGAGGTAGAAAATCCGCTTCATTCTACTTGTGCTTTACGGATTGTGAAGGATAGTAATGGTAAGCCAATCGTTCTTCTAAAAAAGAAAAAACAACCTGATTTTGTTGATAAAAAGAAACTTTCTTGGGATGAAGATATGGAAGTAGCCTATGACCCAAAAACAAAAGAAGTTTATGACAATAAAACGGGTGAGATGAGTAAGACTGAATTATGGGACGAAGAAACTAAAAAAAAGAGCGAGAAAGTGCCTGAAAAAGCAAAGGTCTAAAGTCTTTAAATAAACCTATGACAATAAATCCAATAATTTTGAAGCTACAATCGCTCGTACAGTCGCTTTCGATCAAGTCGGTCTACTCGGCTATCATTGTTGCGATCACTAGTGCTATTGGACAGAATATGCTCGCCTATGAGGTTTTGTTCATATTGGTGATACTTGATACCGTGACCGGTGTGATGAAGGGCGTAAAAAATCGAAACCTAAGCTCTAAGGGCTTCAAAGGAACGGCGTACAAGCTAATCCTATACTTCACATTGATAATTGCAGCACATCAGCTTACACGGCTTCAAGACATCCTTGTGTGGGTAGAGGATTTTATCGTTGTATATTTGGCTGTAACGGAGGTTTTGAGTATAATAGAAAACACACATCAATTAGGAGTAAGTTTGCCTAAGTGGGTGAGTGAAAGGCTTTGCCAATATCTAGGACACGAGGAAGATAAGTATGGTAAACCAAAAACTAAAGAGCCAGTGCAAGGAGAGAACATAATCCCTACTCAAAAAAGCTAATTTACCTCATTAACTAAGGGTAAAACCAGAACAAGTAAAATACAGAAAGCTCAACAATAACTTTTCACTATTTGCTACCTATAGAAAATATATATTAAGAAATTATAAAGATAAAAGAATCTATTAAATAAACCCACTATGAAAAAAATATTATTTTGCGGAGCGTCAGGATATTTTAATCTTGGAGACAACGCATACAAAACTCTATTTGAAAAATTTTTAGGTGAAGACTTCGAGTTGATCTTCACACATCCATACCCAGACCCAGCTTTAGTAAGAATTGCTGATTACGTCGTTATTGGCGGAGGAGGCTTGATTTACGATAACAAAACTCCACATTTCAATTACATGTCTCAGTATCTTCAAACCGCTATAGAGGCAGGAAAACCTTTTTCTTTTATTTCTTGCGGAGTTCAACCGATGATGAAAGTTGGAGATTTTTCGCAAGTAGGCGAATGGTGGAAGCAAATGGAAAGATGGAGACCGTACTTGAATAAAGCAGACATCGTTACTGTAAGGGGAACTAAGGACGCTGAGATCATCAAGCAGATAGCACCAGAAGCAAACGTAGAATACTACCCAGATTTGGTGTATTTAATGCAACCATCAAAATATCATTTCTTCGATCATAGAGCCGATCATGTTGTTTTTATTCCGACAAAGACAGACGGTCAAAGTCAGGAGTTTCAACAGCAATGGAAAGAGCACGCACACATGGGGAAGAAAAGGCTTATTTTGACTATGGCAAGGGAAGAACAAGACTTAGGCATGACGCTTGCAGCAAAAATAAATAGCTCTAGGGGACTAAATGAATTTTTAGACGTTACCCCAGAGGAGGCTTGTAGAATAATTACTGATTGCACAAAAGTAGTCACATGCAGGTATCACGGTCTCGTTATGGCATATGCTCAAAACAAAGCAGTGAAAAGTTGCGACAGAAGATACAAAAGTGTGTTCGAAAAAAAGCCAGTAAACAAGAACATGGCAATCAGGCATATTGAGAAATTAAAAATTCAGTTGCAAAAGATTGACAATTAGAATAAACTTTAATAAACTAATAACAACTAAAATCTATGGAAAATCTACAAACAAAACCAAAAAAGATTCGACTTCTAGCGTATTGTGACTCTCCGGTCTGTTTTTCAGGTTTCGGACAAGTTGCAAGAAATATACTTGGAGAGCTTTATAAAACAGGAAAATTTGAGATCACGGTTTGGGGAATCAATCACCATTTTGAGGTAGATGAGTTCGGTAGATTTATAAAACCAGCAGTGCCTTACGAAATATTGCCGGCAGCCTATGTTTCGCCAGAAGACGAAAAGCAAGGCTTTAAAACAGACATGTTCGGGCGTGAGAAGTTAGCAAAATATATGTTTGAAAATGAGTTTGATATTTTTTGGAGTGTGCAAGACCCTTACGTTGTACAGGATTTTGTCGACAAACTAATCAATCTTAAAACTCGAATGAATAGAAATTTCAGGAGTATTTTTTACTTCCCCGTTGACGCAGCAAATATTAGTCACCGATGGGCTGAGACACCGAAGTTTTTTGATCGTCCAGTTGTTTATACTGAGTTCGGGAAAAGAGAGGTTCTTAAAAAATGTCCAGAATTAAAAGATAGACTTGAGGTTATCAATCACGGTACAAACACAAAAGACTTTTACCCGTTGAACGGGGAGCAGAAAAAGAACATAAGAGCAAGTCTAAGAATCCCAGAAGACGCATGTGTAGTGTTGAATGTCAATAGAAATCAGGGACGAAAAGATTTGGCACGAACACTCGAGGCTTATGCAGGATTCAAAAAGAAAGTCCCAAATTCAATTTTATTCCTTTTCTGCAAAGAAAATGATATTGGAGGAAGCATAAAAAACAGAGCAAAATATTATGGGCTAGAGGACGGCGATATTATCTTCCCAAAACTCCCTACTGGAAAAGACGCTTTCAAGGGAGCACCTATCGAAGAAGTAAATCAAGCCTACAACATAGCCAACATGTGCGTGAGCACGACTCTTGGTGAAGGATGGGGACTTAGTATTACGGAAGCGATGGGTTGTAAAGTTCCCGTAATTTTCCCGAATAATTCAAGTCTCACAGAGATTATTGGAATAAACGAAGAAAGAGGATTTTTGGTAGATAGTGGAGTAGGACCATCTTGTCATATTCAACTGCCTGAATTAGTAGATGACCCACCACGACCACTTACAGACGTAGATCAGATGGTTGAAAAAATGCTGTATGTATGGGAGAATAAAAGCAAGCCGGAAGTGCTGGACAAGGTGAGTGCTGCTTACGATTGGGTACTACAAAACACTTGGGAAAAGATAGTAAAAGAGCAATGGCTTCCGATCTTCGAAAAAACTTACGAAGAAATACAAAATTCTAAAAATATCACCTAACCTTTTATCCTATGGGAGAAGAAGAAACACCTCAAAACGAGGAATCCAAAGACGAACAGTCTGAGGAAAAAACAGCTCCGGAGACAGTGAAAATTGTCTTAGAGTCTGGCTCTGTTGTTAAATACAACGGACACCCTTTTACTCTTGTTTATGATACTGTTTTTGAAGCAGTACCGCCCGTTGGCGAACAAGAGGACGAAGCTGACGCAGAAGTTGAAGCTCCGGCTGAACCTGCTGCACCTGCTGAGGCGGTTGAAAAACCTGCCGAGACAGCACCAGCTCAATAAAGTTTTGTGCGAGGATAGAATGTCCATTCTGTCCTTCGATAAGAATTTATTAACTCACACATTATGGAACATCTAATTTTAGTAGGATTCGGAGTCATCGGAGTGACTCAGATAGCAAAAATGCTTGGAGTCTCAAGTAGATTTTTGCCACTAATAGCAGGGTTGTTAGGTATAGCACTTTCTTTGGCGGTAGCACCTCCAACGGTTACAAACGGAATTTTAGGACTTGTTGAAGGATTGAGTGTTACTGGTTTTGTAAACTTCGCAAAAGAAATGAAGAAAACTCCTGTATTAAGCACTGTTGTAAATCAGGTTTCTACAGAAGTACCAGCTCCACCGGTTACTCCTGCAAAGTAGCACTTAAAAAATCTTATTATGGAATTCAAAACAATCGATGTAGTCGATGTTAGAAACGAACTACCACAATCTGACAAACCCTCACGAGCATGGAGGCGTAGAGCTATCAAGAAAGTCAAACTTATAGCAGTACACCACACAGCCGGAGGGATTTTACCAGATGTATATGATGAGAATGCCAAGAATAATAGCATGGCTCAGTATCACATCAATAAAAATTGGGGAAGCTCTTTAAAACCAGCTTATGCCCCTACACTTTCTTATCACTTCACTATCGGGAGAAGTGGAAAGATTTATTTCTGCAATGATCTCGAGGACATAACTTGGCAGGCAACAAATGCAAATGATATTTCTCTTGGAATAGCATTGCATGGAGACCTTACAAGACAAGACCCAAGCCAAGCTCAGCTAGAGGCTTTAAACAGTTTACTGAAAGAACTCACTACACAACACCCAGAATTTCCAGCAGCAGCAAAGGATGTTTACGGACACAAGGAATTGAAGGGGAGAAGCCTAGCATTGAAGTATGGTCAATGGAGCGACTTTGCAAATTACACGGTTTGTCCGGGCAATCTTATTGGACAAGTTCAGGAGTTTAGAAATACAGGAATGATCGCAAAGGCAGAAATTCCGCCAGAAATTCCAAGCAATATCCCTACTGAGATCGGAGATTTTACAGATATTCCAGACAAAGAGTGGTTCACAAATTATGCAAAAGCAATGATCGACACAGGAGTAATGAGAGGATTCGATGACAAAACATGGAGACCGGCAGAACAAATGACTCGAGCACAGACGGCAAAAATTGTTATCGGGGCGTTGCTAAAGAGGGATGAACTCTTGGCAGCTTACAAGAAATATCTGCAAACAAAATAAGTACGAGAACATTTTTCATAGGAATGAGGGGAAAAGGGAGCTTGATTACAGGCTCTCTTTTCTTTGCCTATACGACATACGCTCGCTATGTCAAAACAAAACTTAATAAAACTTTTGACAACATCAATTCTGTCAGTTAGGATAAAGCCATGAAAAATCCAACTATCAAATTCAACAAACTCTACAAGAAATTGAACTGCACGACAGTAATAGACCCCCAAGCAAAATTGATGTTGGTTTTATCAGTGAGAGTGGAAAATATGCCGGAGGAGTTCAAACAGTATGATACAGAGGGTATCTACCACCTCAAACCGAGCGGAGAGTATCTTTTACTTCTATTCAGGGCGTGTTACCGAGAGAAATCACTATTTACCACGCTCAGAAAGAAAACTCCCTTAAAAGAGAAATATTACAACAAAAAAATAGGACAAATTTTTAACCTCCAAATCGAAAATAAATGAAGAACTTAGACGAATGATAGGCTTGCGTAATAATATGATGGTGTCTTTTAATATCGAATCGGCGATAAAGGCAGGACCAGAAATTACTCGTGCATTCAGTGACGTGGTAAAACCAAACGAAATAATTATCAAACTCTTAACAGAAACCTATGGAAGACAATAAACCTAAAATCATTGAAGCTGATGGCTTGAAATGGTTTGTAAGACCAGATTCAAAGATCGGGAAATGTACTCAGGACATGCTCGGACCAAACCAAAGAGAGCAATACAATTTCGATGTGCTCAAAAAACATTCCGGAGAAAATAAAGTTTTTGTTGATGTTGGTGCTAATGTTGGAGGCTTTGCAATCCGCATGGCTGAGCATTACGGAAAGGTAATTGCATTCGAGCCAAATAGTTACAACTTCAAAGCCCTAGAGGAAAACATAAAACTCAATGACACAAAGGGACTTCAAGCATGGATGTTAGCCGTTGGAGATGAAAACAAAATGGTTGATATTTCTATGAGAGGCGGAGGTTCACGAATTTCTGAGGAAGGAGCGAAGCACGGAAATATTAAGTACACAAAAGTCAAGTGTATTCGACTAGATGAATTTTCTATTGATAAAGTTGACGTTATGAAGATCGACACGGAAGGTTATGAAGAACAGGTTTTAATAGGAGCGAAAGAAATAATTGAGAGAGACAAACCAGTCCTCATACTTGAAACACACGAGAAAACATATCACGGAGACCCTCTTTGTGTTGGTCAAATAAATAGACTCCAAAAAATGCTATGCGAGTGGGGCTACAAAATCGAAGTTCTTTTCAAAACTCAGTACGGGGACAAACACTTATATGCTTACCAAGAAAAAGATGGAACACAAAATGCTTAGTATTTATACAGATGGGGCTTGTTGGGGAAATGGAAGTAAGACTGCTAGAAGTGCCTACGCTTTCCGTTGTTTGGAAACTGAACATGATGAAGCCGATGACGGTTCATTCCAAGGAAAAGCTACAAACAATACCGGAGAATTAAAGGCAATTTTGAAAGCCCTAGAATACGCAAAAGGAAAGACAAAAATAGTACGAATATACAGCGATAGTAAGTATGCAATCCACAGTATAATCACATGGAGACTAAGAGCAGGAAAGGCAAACATAATGCTTATTACTCAATGCCAGAACATGCTACATTTTTTCGATGATGTTAGCTTTGAATGGATAAAAGGACATGATGAAAGCGAGATGAATAATTACGTTGATGAACTAGCAACACAATTTTTAGAAAATAATCGGTAAAGATGAAAAATGTAAAAATAACCCGTCACAAGAAAATCCAGCCTAAAAAAGGAGAAAGGTTTGGTATGTTGACAACAATAATGGAGGTTGGTCGTAAACGAAAACCAAATGGTGCTTCGGTTAGAGTTTTTCTTTGCCAATGTGACTGTGGTAATAAATACAAAGCAGACATAAGTAATTTACGGCAAGGTATGGTTAAAAGCTGTGGTTGCTGGAAACACGGTAGGTGTTCTTCTCTTGAATATAAAAGTTGGAGTCAAATGAAATATAGATGTTTTAACTCTAAAAGCAATAGCTATAAAAATTATGGAGAACGTGGCATTACTGTTTGTGAAAGGTGGATGGATTTTAAAAACTTTTATAAAGATATGGGAGAGAGATCGGCAAAACAATATTCTTTAGACAGGATAGACAATAGCAAAGGATACTCGCCAGAAAATTGCAGGTGGGCTACAAGAAAAGAACAGGGTAGAAATACCAGAGCAAATAGATTCATAACACATAAGGGGGTAACAAGGTGTATAGCTGAATGGGCTGAGCTGCTAGGTCTTAACCAAATCACCCTTTACTATAGAATAAAAAGAGGGATGTCTATCGATAGAGCGTTATCTTCAAAATATTATGTAACAAGAAAAGTATGAAAAAAATTGCACTTGAAGGAGCAATGAGCACTGGAAAAACAACAATCGGAACATTGCTATCAGAAAAGCTCGGTTATCCTCTCATAGATGAGGCTGCTCGAAAGGCTTTAGAAGTAGGATTCAAACTCGATAAAACTGCGACATTCGAAAGTCAATTTTGGATGTTGGCACATCAATTTGAGGAGGAGATGGTATATGCACACCACAATAAACCTTTCATAGCTGATAGGGGCATTCTAAGCATTGCTGTTTACTCTTATTTGAACAAAAACATTAAGCCACACCAGAAAATGTTTCTATACAGATTTATCCGAGAGGAGATCATATTGAAACAAAGATATGACAAAATAATTTACTTCCCTCCAAACATAAAACTTGAAGATGATGGAGTGAGAGAAATAGACCCAGCATTTCAGAAAAAATTACACATGACGTATATGACGATTGCGAAAAATTGGCAGATACCGCTTCATGTTGTTCAATCAATTTCAATAGAGGACAGAGTTGAGGAGCTTTATAATCTAATCACCACAAAAGATGAGGTATAGAATATCCCCATATTTACTAGAGGAAAGAGCTAAAGAAGCTGAGAAGCTATTTAATTTCACAATATTTTGTTTATTGGGAATGATCGTAGTTTTAGACCTGATCGTAGAAAATATATTATCTTAAAATGCTTACAATATCCCCCACAATACAGGCAGGTTATGGTTTGCAGGTAATAGAAAATGCGAGAAAAGGTGCGAATACTTGTGTTAATTGTGACCCCCCACTTACAATCGAAAGTTTGATAGCCTCAATCACTGATTCTCAATGATGTTGAGAAGGAGTATGATTACATTGTTATGATATATAGAAAAAAACGGCATGGAACTAAGCAAAGACCTAATAAAAGCATGGGGCGAGGCGGAAGTGCTCAAGAAGGAGCTAGAGTGCCGTCGAATGTGGTTAGAGGCAACTGCCAAGAGATCACTCCCCCGCCGATTAGAGAAGCTGGATTCAGCCCTGTTAGGAGTTTCGCAATACGTCCGACTGCTATTGTTAGGGATTCTCGACCCACTTTCAGTAAACGTGATATGTCTGCAAGTTAGAAAACATATATTTAATAATAACAATTACAACAATGAAAACACAAAAGACCGAATATGAAGATCACGTTCAAGAGAGACTTGATGTTATCTACAAGAAATGGGGAGACAATAATCAGTGGGAAATACACGAATTTCTGTCAAACCTAATGCCACACAGCAGGACTCTAGTTAGAGTGTCTCACATGAATTTAGCGGTTATTAGTGAAGGTCTACACTTCTGGAATGCGAAAGGCTTTTTTGCTTATGCAATACCGGTGGAATATTTGAGTCTGTTTAATTTTGGAGAAGATTTTGATAGATGGACGTTCAGGACTTCTGTTTATCAGACTGATAATCTTTTGAGTGATCTAAGGATGATGAAAGAAATGTCTGGACTTGGGTTTATAGATAAGATCATAGAGATTCTCGAGAAATCAATTTTACTGTTCAAAGCTATTCCGGCGAAAAACGAAGTAGAAGCCTACAATAAGTACCTTGATCGAATGGCTGCACTAGAGGAAGAATACTTTGATATTATTACTGACGATCAAAAAACAGAGCCTTTGCTGTTCGAAGCTCTATGGAAAACCTACCAGAAAAAAGAGGATGAGTTTAATGCGACCAAAACACAGCAATAAGCTATGTCAAACAAAACTAAGAAAAACTATTGACAACTAGATTCATGTGAGTTAAGATTAAATCAGAAATAATCACTAAAACAAATCACATGAAATTGCTCACACAAGAATTAGAAAAAAAGCTCCCAGAATTATATGCTACAGAGGGAATCGAGACCGGAGACAAAATGATTCTTTGCCACTTCTTTTTAGTAGATGGTGGCTTTGATTGGTACGCAGTTGAATATGACCCAAAAGAAAAGATGTTCTTTGGATTCGTAAAAACACTTGAGAGTGAGTGGGGTTATTTCTCACTTGCACAATTAGAAGAAGCGAGAGGAAAGATGGGACTTCCAGTAGAGAGAGATTTATATTTTACACCTACACAATTTAAAAACCTATAATATGGCTACAAAAACAGCAGCAGATAACGTCTTCGACATTCTCGGCTTTCAATATAAGCCACTCGAAAAGAAATTCCTTAAATATTTGAAGGAAAACGGGATGACGATAGAAGTAAAAAAATATCCTACACTCAAAGCCGGACACAAGATCAGGCTGTTGGATATGTTCGCAGCACACTTAGGACTTTAACTCAAACAATATGTATCGACTAATTGACTACCACACAGGAAAACAAGTGACAGACTGCACTTTTGATACGAAAAAAGAAGCAGAAGAAAACAAGAAAACATACATCAAACAGTGTATTAGAGATAAGGTTGTTTTCAACATTCTGATCTTGGTAGAGGAAATCAAAGACGAGTTGATATGCGAAAATTGCGATGAGAAGTATGAGGATGGAGTTGATGGACATTCAGGCTATTGTGATGAGTGCCACAGCCTAGAGCCATACGAAGACCCATACAATGAAGTTGCTCGAGAAAATTGTGAAGCCCTTAAATTTTAATTATGAAAACATTTTACGTCACATTCGGACAGGTCCATGCACACGCTATTGCAGGAAAAACATTTGATAGGGATTGCGTTGCTTCAATAGTGGCTAAGGATGAAGGAGAAGCAAGGAAAATGGCATTTGAATACTTTGATGATAAATGGTGCTTTATGTACTCTGATTTAGAGAAGGTGGGGCTTCATTATTATCCACGAGGGATTATTGCTCTTTGAAAAATAGATAGTCGGGAAGACGCTGAACGGCGGACTATATGCAGCAGTGAAGTTGCAGTGGGCAGTTAACAGCACCTCGAGGTTGCGTGACACAATGCAAACACTCCGCAATCGTTCAGCCTTCCCGAATGTTTATTTTTTAATTCACACCTATGAAATACAGAAAAGTTTGTGAGTGTTGTAATCACAAGATCACTGCCTATACGATCTCGCTTAATAAAGGTCTAGTTCATGCTTTTTGTAAATTTGCTGAAAAGTATATTGCAGAAAAAATACCATTGAAGAAGGGGGAGATAGGATTAACGAATGCTCAGTATAGTAATTTTCAAAACCTGAGACATTTTAATATTATTTGGCAATTAAACAAAGGCGAAGGATGGCACTTAACTGATCTTGGAAAATCGTTTTACTATGGAGAGTCCGGAGTGCTTAGCCCTGCTGGTCATTTGGAGGGAGAAACGCTTGAAGCTACTCACGAGGCTTGGGAGACACACGAAGGGAAAAGAGAGGTTGTATTTATTAAATCTATTTTACCATTTCACTATAAACAAAGACCTGATTATCAGAATGAAAAAGGGTCTACAAGACAAACATTATTTGACTAATAAAACAATATGGGAGATATAGCAGAAGCAATGATTAGTGGAGACCTTTGTTCGGAGTGCGGTTGTGCTCTTGAATGCGAAGGTGAAGGAATACCGATCATGTGCCACGATTGCCATAGTCAGTATCAGAAGTCCTGCAAACAGCCTCATTGCGGAAAAGATGGAGGCATTATGTGTGAAAATTTTTATCTAAACAAATAATTTATGTCAGGATATTGCGAAGATTGCGGTTGCAAGGTTTTTGGAGGTCATTGCGTAAATTGCCATGAGGAGACCTTCATAGCAGATCAATACAGGGATTTAGGAGAAGAAGTGCCGGAGACCATAGCGGACAAAGAAGCAGATCAGTCTTGCAATCCAAGCAAAACATGTTAGCACACAAGTCAACAAAAAGAGAATAGGTCAAGATAAACTAAATAAAACTATTGACAACTACCCCACAAATTTGTTATGATTAAATCAGAAAATAACTAATAAACAAAAACCACATGACATTGCAAACAAAATACAAGTTCACAGGCTCAAAGTATGATGACTCTCTAAGCCTCAAAGACATTTCAAAATTAGTGAGATCAGAGCTTAAAGAGAAATATCCGGAGTGCAGATTTTCTATCACTACTGATTATTATGCAGGAGGGCAGAAAATTTATATTGCTCTTACGAAATGTAGCTTCAATCCATTTGCAACTCCGAATTTAGAAACTGTAGACACTCCGCAAAAAATGAGAGATATGTACACTGCTGAGGAGCTTTTAAATATGTGGCAATCAGCAATAGACAAAGGACACCACAGTATCAATCAGTTTTATATTGATGAGGATTATTTCTTGAATGAAAAAGGGAATCAATTAGCAAAGGATATGAAAGAAGCGATCAATCAGTACAACTTCGATGACTCGGATTCTATGACTGATTATTTCCATACGAATTTTTACTATGATATTTCTTTTGGAAAGTGGGACAAAGAATTGATCTTCGTAAATGAACAAAAGCAGATTGATGAGAACATTGCGAGGATGGAAAAGGAACAATCAGAAGGAAAGATGGTTAGAGGCTCAATAGAGCTAATTACAGACGTTTTATCAACTAAACACCCTCAACTATGAAAATGTATTATCACAAAACGTCAGGGGGAGCAGAGTACCTGCTAGACACCTTCATTGAGTGTCCTAATGGACACAAGGAGGGCACGGGATTAAAAGACATCAATTAAGTGCATTTATAAGGAATAGATATTACGAGGTGTAGCCTTTGAAATGATTTTCTTTTGACAACAAAACAAAACTTTGATAAACTCTTTACACATTAACACAAATCTTATGAAAGACAATCTCACACCAGACCCAGACTCACAGCAATTTCAGATCATGGAAACTCTCGACGAAAGACAAATCGTAGCAGAGATAAGTGGACAGATGGCTGAGTCATGGGTTTATTCATTCCCTCAAGACGGGAAAACAGTAAAAGGGCTTTCCTTTGTTGGAGTAAAGGAGGCAGTTAGACAGCTAAATGAAAGTGGCAAAACTTCAATCAGAATTTCATCTTTACACGCTCCAATCATAGAGAAGGTGAACGAAGATCATATGCTTTGGGACGCAGACGTAGGAGAAGGATTTGTTGCAAAAGTTTACGGAGAAGATGTTGATAATGGAGGTGGAATTTGGGCTAGTAAATTTGAGCCAATCAATAAAAAGAAAAAAGACGGAACTACATACAAAAATCCATTTGCTTACGAGCACGCTTTGAGTAAGGCTCAGAGGAATGCGATGAGAGCTTTAATACCTGAGACTTTGTTTGCAGCAATGATAGATCATTTTATTAAGAAAGGAAAAGGAGCAACTATGACAGAAGTTGAAGCTCGAGAGGTAGTAGGAACTATGGGTAAAAAAGCCGAGAAGTTTTTAGCAAAAATTACTCAGTGCAAAAAGAAAGATGACTTAATGAAAATGGGCGGAGAGATAGCAGGAATGAAAGCTAAAAAAGAGATCACAGCCAAAGAGTTGGCTACACTTCAATCAGTTTATTCAAAAAAACTCGGTGATTTTATAAGAGCCGAGAAAGCAACCCCACCAAAAAATGAAGCAAAAAATACTAACACGGGAGGAGATACAAAACCATCCGGCAGTAAAAAGTAGAAAATATTGGTCTCCTTCGAGGCATAATAAAGTTCTAGTTTGTCCGAGACAATACTCATTCAAGTATAATCTAAATATGCCTGATGATACGGATGAAACTGTATTTCTATATGGAAGTTTGATTCACGAGTACCTAGAGACGAATGTGAAGCCAGACATTACAGAATTATTAAAACTCGAGAACGGGCTAGAGCTTAGTTCTTACATAGATGAGCATTATGAGTTGATGAAAGGCTATGCAAAAAGAATCGGATATACAGATCACGACGATGAGGAAATGCCGTTTCTGTTAAAGCCTCAATTCCCTAGTGGGAAAAAGCCGAAACATGACTTTTGGATTTACGGGATTGCAGATAGAATCGTCAACAGTTCACCACTAAGAATAGTCGACTATAAGTCAAGAGCGACTGCTGTAAGCAAGAGAGAGCTGATTGAGAGCGTCCAGTTTACTTATTATATTTGGGCTTGGTGGGTGATGACCGGAGAAATTCGAGACCTGTTTGTACTCACTCTCAGGAGAGGAGATATACGAAAAGACAGACCGGCAGAGATACGACTCAGAAAAACCACACGAACCCTAGAGGACTTAGAAGACCTCATGGAAGAAGCTCAGAAACTTTGGGAAAAATCCGCAATAAATAAAAACATGGACAAAGCGGAGACAGAAAAGCCGTGCTTTATGTGTCCATTTAGAGCAGTTTGTAAAGACTTTGATTGATGAAACAACCACAAACATCAGAGGAGGCACTAGCAGCCTTTAAACGGGAGCTTATTAAGGTGATTGAGCCTATCTGCCTTCCGATACTGAAATTTATAAATAAAATCCTTAATAAAATTTTAAAAAAATGACAAAACAATTTTACGGCGTTGTAGCCGAAGACTCGAAAGTTTTTGATAACGAATCGTGGAGAAAGCGATATGAGCTTGTTGCGAATATTATAAACTCAAACACATACTTGAACGTCTTGGATTTAGGTGGAGGAGATGGAAAGCTCGAGAGCTGGCTAGAGCCACATGTTGAATATTCAATTATAGACATGAGCAAAAGACACCCCCAAACAACCGTTGCTGATTTTAATAAAAATGAGTTTCCATATTTTAAAGACCCATTCAATTTGATTACTTGTCTTGGGCTTATTGAATATATAGACAATCCACGCTCATTTTTAGCCCATATCAGACGATACAGTGGGATGATGATACTCACACACAATTCGCTAGGAAAACCAATTAAATGGCAGAAAAATTGGTATTCTCCCCTCGAAATGCAGAGAATGTTGATTGACACTGGATGGGAAATAGAAAGAATCGTTGAGAATGGACCGTTTGAGAAAGTTTATCTATGTAGACAAATTTATAAATCACCTCACCTATGACCACCAAAAAAACAACCCAAAAAGTACCGAAAAAACGGCGAGAAAACGTGATTCGGAGAGCAGCAAGAAAAGCTGATGTTGAGGAAGCTGTAAAGGGAAAGATAGGTTTTGGCGAGACAGAGAAAATCGTCGATATTCTACAAGATATTTGCCGTATTCCTAAAGAGAAAACGCACCAAGTTTTAGCGATAATCGAAAAGAATGTTTTAACAGTGAGAATAAATAGAGATATGCCAGAGGACGTGAAGCCGATAGTAGATGAAATGCAGAGAATCTTTGACTGGCACGCTTCCGGAGAATTTGAGAATTGTGGTCCGGATGATCTTGTGAGGGAGATGAATAAGCTCGCAGCATTGAAAGCGAGTCTTGATCGACATGCAGCTTGGTATTCAGCTCAGTCAACGCTCAGCGTTATGAATCGAAGGAATTGGAAGGCTTTGTCTTTCTCAGCTCTTAGATCGTTTGGAAAGGACTTGGAATCAAACATAAAGAACAAAACGACTGTAGCTGACACAGAAAATCAAGCAGAGATCATGGGAATGTTTTTGATCGAACCACAACTTCAAAATAGTTATGTGGCGGAATATCTACAAAATATCCTTTCGAGTACAAGAGGAGTCATTACTGGAATAGATCGAAGGCTCACAGAACTGAAACATCAAAGGCAGGGAGAAGGGACTAAACAAGGTTACTAATATTGACAACTCCACAAAACTCAGTTAAACTAAAAACACTTAATTAAGGACACATGAGAGAATTTAGAGGCACTCCATTTTGTTGGCAATCAAAAACGGCTACTAGGCTTATCCGGTCTCATTTTAAAGACACGAGGACAAGGTGTAGTGCAAGGGCAATATATCAAACGCTTACCGAATACGCCTCTGATAAAAATAGTGATAAGTTCAGTGAATATTTTGTTGTCGTTGCTGATTCGGCAGGTATGAGTTTGCCTACATTCAGCTCTATTATGAGAGGACTTTCTCAGCTAGGAGTTGTTAGGTATTCTAGGGGGAGATACGGAGGAAGCAAGTATGAAATGGCGGTCTTCGAACTACTTGATTTGGAAGAAGGAGACATGACAGAAAGCCACTTTAAGAAGACAACAGAAAGCCTCCCCGAAAAACCTAAAAAAGCTGATAAGAAAGAGGAGAAACCAGAACAAGTAAAAGACGGGAAGGTCGAAATCCCAGAGAATGTTGTTAGTATTTCTCAGGTCGTAGATCGGCTTAATAATGAGGAGGCTAAGAAGACTCTCGGCAAAGATGAATATATCAGGATTATCGAAGGATTGAAGAATTTTGGAAAAGGTGAACAGAAAGAATTGGCGAAAGTTTTTAATAAAAATCAATTAGGGAATTTGATCTTTGAGGGATGGGTAGGAATTGCAGGAATAAAATTTATAGAACCGATAGCGAAAGATCGATCTCGACATTACAAGAGATGTGTGAGACCGATTCAGGACATAGTGCAATATCTCATTTCTTCTAAAGGAGAGTTGCTCATAAATGATATTTTTGAAAAAATGGTTGCGTGGGCAAACACAGGGCTTTCTTGGGAAATATCAACTGTACTAAAACATATTGAAAAATCACCAAAAGAAATTATAGATATGTGTACATCGGCTGGCGGAAAGGGCAAGGACATAGTACCGCCTAAACACTTAACGGGGCGTAAATATAAATCAGATATAATAGCATGAACATTGCAGCACTAAAAAAAGAATACGGAGAGGTCTTTTTAACTGATCTCGGAATAATACTACCCCGTTTCCCTCACACGGAAGAAGGAATGAGGCTTTATAATGAATACTTAAATATTCCAGAAGTAGCAGCCGAGATTCGAGAGGTAAAATCAGAAAGAGTGAAAGCACTTTTAAAGCTCAGCGATATAAATGATAGATGGTATGATCGGAAGCTCGAGACGTTTGAGCCTATGGATAAATCAGCAAAAGCTATGAAGCAAGTGGCGATTGATTATATCTCACACTGGAAAGCAAATCTCGCAGAAGGTAGAGGGCTTTATTATCATGGCTCTGTAGGTACTGGAAAAACTCATATTGTTTGTGCGATAGCTCAAGAGTTGATAACTCGATATTATGCAAAAGTTATGTATTTTGCAATTCCGAATCTTCTCGTAAGAATAGACCCATTTTTTAAAGACCCTGCGACAAAGAAATTGTATGCGAATTTGACTACTTGTGATTTATTGATTCTTGATGATCTCGATAAAAGCACGTTGAATGATTACTCTCTAAGATTCCTATACATGATCGTCAATGATCGCTATGAGAATAAAAAGCCTATGTTTTTCACTTCTAACAGAGACATTGATGAGTTGCCTCAAATCTTGAGAACAGCAAACATGGCTACGTCCGGAGAAGCGATTGTAGATAGAATCGTAGATATGTGTCAGGTGGTCAGGGTCTCAAAGAGAGAAAGTGTAAGAGGCAAGAAATGATTGACAACTAAGAAAAATTAAATTAAACTAATTACAGATTAACAAAAACTCAATGAGCAAAATTAAAGCAGATCACAGTATAAGCGATGTCCTCGCAAAAATAGAAAGCTATTCAAAAACTTGTGATTCTCCATATTTGAATTGTAGGGAAGCTGCAAGATTGATCGGGAAAAGTCATACATGGCTTTGGACTCGTATGTGTGATGGAGACATAGTGAGTGAAATGTTGCCAAATAAGGCTAAGAAAAAAGAATATAAAGTAGTTAAGATAGACACTTTGAAAGAGTTTGTTGAAAATTATGTGGAGAAATATAAAAAGCCTTTGAACCCTGTTTACCCAAAATAAATAGAGTAGCTTTGACTAAATTACAATGAAATAGTATTCTCTTGCTAGGATACTATTTTTTTAAAATCAAATTATATGACAGAACCATTCGATCAAAAATTGGTAATTCTAGGTGCGGACTATACGCCTCAAGCTCTTTCGGCTACATACGAGTTGGCGTACGATCTCGTTGTGCAGGCTCACAAGGACAATGACGCTACAGTTGGTGCAGCAATCGGGGCTTCTGATGTAGACCCAAGAAAAACATCAAGCGAAAA
>Ga0075122_10000857_pt1 | contig 22921 bp, 18 predicted proteins | sample AntAceMetag02UKB_FD_69790 | JGI IMG/M metagenome (GOLD analysis project Ga0075122, IMG submission 69790) | Saline lake microbial communities from Ace Lake, Antarctica - Antarctic Ace Lake Metagenome 02UKB | ecosystem: Environmental > Aquatic > Non-marine Saline and Alkaline > Saline | place...
ATATAAGCACTAATTGTAAAAAAAACAGCCTAACTGATTTTAGTCAGTATGCTGTTTTTATTAGCTTAATATTTATCTTGGACGATTCTTAAGAATGAAGCTCCATATTGATCAAGATTAATGAGGTAATGCTTGTTATTATGCAGAAAACCAAAATCTCTTCTTAATGTAATTGTTGCGTTTTGGATTTCAGAAATAGGAATCACAATTTCATGAGATCCAGAAACTACAATTTCACCATTTTGGTACGTTACGGAAACTCTTCCTACAGGAATTTGAGCTTCGTTTTCTACTTTAAGAAAATTTAAAAACCCTTCAGTTTTAATGATGGATGTTCTGAGATTTTCTGTAAATTTTCGTTGGAAATCATTCCATTCAATTAAATTTTCATATTTGAACCCATGTATAAATCCATATTTATCAATATGACCTTCTTTTTTACACGCCGTACATTTTATACTATTGTTTTTTGAAATAATAGTATTAATAGCTTTGCAGTGAGGACATACATAAATAACGTTTTCAATACCCTCCGCTAATTTCTTTCCTGGATGAGGAATCATATGTTCTCTCTGATATTTATAGTCATTATGATAGAGAGCATCATTAATAACTGTGCTAATTTCTGGGATAGTCATGTTATGCAATTTCTCTTTTGGAATGGTTAAATTGTAAAACAGTTCAATGTTATGATTTTTTCGTTTCCCGGTAGCCCAACGAGGTTTTGACAAATAACCACCTTTGACATTACAAGTAATTACATCAATGTCTAATTTCTTAATTAATTTCATTGTAGATTCTTCAACATAGCCTGTTTCGCCATAAAAGGTTGTATCGCCTTCTGGGAAAATTAAAATTGGATATCCCCTTTTTATTACATTGTATATGTTCCTAATTGTTTTAAGATCACTTCTTCCTTTGGATTTCGGGATAACATGAGCAACTTGTGTTACAAGAAACTTTGCAGGCTGTTTTGTAAACAATGTTTGTGATGCAATTATAAAAGGAACATTCTTAAACCGCAATGGAACATGTATAACATCAAATAGAAATGTATGATTTGCAAGCATAATATAGGGTTCTTTGCGTTTGTAATTTATATTTGGCCCTAGATGAACTTTTCGTTTTGCATCAATCCTCATCCACAAGTAAACAAGAGGTCTTATCATAGAAAGAAGAATATTTTGTTGAATATCTTTAAATGTTCTTTTCATAGAACCTCCTTATTTTCATGGGATTAATTAGAGAGATGTTGATTTTTTATAATTATATCATTCAGAAAAATCTTAGTAAAAGTTCTTTGTTGGTTATTCTGTTACCGTTACAAATCTTGTAAGTTGTATTTTGTTATTGAAGTCATCAGTTACTATGTAAATAATAGAATAGGTTCCTGGTGTGGTGACATCCACATTACTTATTACTTCTATACTTAATTCTGTATCGTAATTGTCCGTGGTAGTAATTCCAGCATCCACATGAACATTGTTTGCTTTTATTGTATCAATTCCCTCAAGCAATGCTGCTGTAGGTGGAACTCTATCTACAATCATAACAATTCTTTTAGCTGTATAAGTTATTTCTTTATATACGATTTGATAGACAATTTCATATTGACCTAGCTCTTCAGAATTAACATTTGAAGAAACAACCAGCATTTCTTGATTCGTTAGGCCTGATTTTAAATAACAACCCTCATCAATATGTTCTTCAGTAATGTTGATTATATCTTGACCAATTGGGAGGGTAATTTCAGGGTTTTGTACAGAATTGCAAGAAATGATAAAAAGCAAAGGAATTAAAAATAGTAATTTTTTCATACTAAATCCTCCTTCCTGGCAAGTACGGCAATATTACTTATGCTATCTGAGCCGTAGAAGAAGATGTAGGTCCTATAAGTATATGTAACACTATTACGTTCAAACTCATATAGAATCTCATATGTTCCAGCAAGAACTGAATTTATTGCACTTGTATTAGCGGGAACATTGACTTCATTTACAGTACAAGTTGGTACTTGATAAGTGCTATTTATTATGTAAGTTGTCTGTGTTTGAGAACAGACAAATTCAATCTGTTCAGGTTCTATTACAGATACAAATCTAGATAGCGTAGAATAATTTCCAGAACTATCCTCAACTCTATAAAGAATCTCATAAACATGAGCGGTTTCTGTAGAAACAGATCCTATTATTTCTATTGTTAATTCATCATCGTAGTTATCTGCATAAGCGATACTTTTCTCTACATACGTTTGATTTACATACAAAGTATCTACACTAGCATTTAAACTTAGAAATGGAGGTTGAGTATCTACTACATGAACAATTCTGTTTATCTCATCACTGATATTTCCTGAAGAGTCTGTTACCGAATATGTTAGCGTGTATGATCCTATAACATCTGTATCAGCATTGCCTGTAACAGCATACTGCAAGACATCTATAAGGTCATAATTATCTGTCATTGTTACTCCTAATTCTGAGTATCCCTCAAACACTTCTACAGTTACTTCGGTGTCTCCATTTAGAGTAAGCTCTGGTGCTGCAGTATCAACAACATGTACTGTTCTTGTAATTTCATTACTTATATTACCGGAGGAATCCATAGTTTGGTAGGTTAAAGTATATGAGCCAATAACGTCGGTGTCAACCGATCCGACGACAACATACTCTAATTCTTCTGTATCATAATTGTCCAGAATATTTACACCTTGTTCTATGTAACTATCAAATACATCTAATGTTAAACTGCTTTCGCCGATAAGGCTTATATTTGGCGAAATACCATCAACTACATTTATGGTTCTTGTAACAGTCATGATGAGTTCATCTAGGTTATCATACAAGAAATATGATACTTCATAAGTTCCGATAGTATCAACATTTACAGTATTGTTAACTGTAACATAGTACAATGTATTTTCAAAATTTAACGAATAGCCTTCATCGATATACACATCAAACACATCGACATTTATATCTTCTACCCCGATTAGTTCTATTCCGTATATAGAATTAGATGTTACTTCGCAAGAAAATCCATAGTAGTCATCAAGGTATTCATCAGAAACAAATTGTAATAATATGGAGTTTGTACTATATGATAACTCTTGATCAACTAGGTCCATTCCTGTGTATGATGCTGTGCTTGTATCATCTGAAATATACAAGTAATCAAAATCTTCTTCAAAAGAGAAGTTATTTAAAAATGATAATGTTAAATCACTTTCAGAAGTATACTGAATAAGCCAACTAATATTCTCCATGTTTCCATAAGGATTATGGTTGGTTTCAATTGATTCTGTAAAATGGTAAATTTCAGACAAACTTTGATATAAGAGACCATTTAGATATATAGCAACATTCACTTCATTATTTAAACTGTCTATAAGAATATTATCACCTAAATACTGTAGGGAATTTATGTTTGGTACAGAACCATCTAAGGTGTAATAAACAGCAGCATTATTAGGAATATTATTCACTGATACCTCATACTGTGTTCTTGGAAGATCCACTAAATATAGGTCTGTTTTTTCATCGATTATCATATCAGTATCTAAGGTGATTGAAGGCGGAAATACCACATCAAATGTGATATAACCATCGTGTTCCACTACATTTGTTACTTGAATATTCAGTAATTCACCATTACTGCTGAACATTGGAATATCAGTTCCTATTCCCATGCTATCGTATGTGTTTGTATCAGAGAGAATTGCTTTGTCAATATCGCCATCTTCATCAATATCTTCATCGTCAAAGTCCGGGAACTCTATCGTCGTTCCACTATAAATGATACCTGGTCTGAACACAAAGACTTCCTCTTCAGTTATACCGCTATCATTATAATATCCTTCAACATTTCCTTGATCGTAAAAATCTAAATCTACTCGGTAGACCAATAGACCGGTATCTAGTAAATTACCTTCGTATAGTCCATCACTATCTCGATATTCAAAATAGATATATTCATTAGAAATCCCTGTGTTGTATTTATAGAGATTATCGGGTGAGTCTTGTAGTGGATATAGTGTATACGTTCCACTTGATATAATTTCATCTACGTTGGTAATCCAATTACCATAGGTTTCTTTCATATATCCAAGCATATGATTTGGGTTAGTTCCTAAATTTTCCATTAACCCCCAGTAGCCAACAGCTTGTATCCAATCGTATCGATAATAATGATACAAATCTGGAGCACCAATTAAATGAAAGGTTTCATGTGCTAAAACTGCTACATCTACAGCGTAATCATACGATACTGTTTTTCCTAGCAATTCAAAGGTATATGGATCAATATGCTTTCCATTAATTGTTGGAGCATCAAAGGTGAAATCGTCATAATAGTCTATATAAGTAAATAAACTCCATTTATGTGGCCATAATAGACTGTTCCATCCATCGTCATTTCCACTCACTAAGAACGATACGCTATCAACAATACCATCATCATTTGTATCAATATTTATAGAATCCTCAATTAGATTATTGTCTTCAACGAAATTTAACGCTCTTTTTAATAATTCGTGTTCTCTAACTGTTCTTTCGGATTCTGAATACCCGTCTGGATTCTGAGTTCCATCATACGGTTGATAGTACGATCTATCATAAATATCATTATAATAAATAATTTCTGTTGAACTTGTAAAGTAACTGTTAATCTCAAGTTGATTATAGGAAGCTTCTAAATAGTAATCTCTCAAGCTAACTGTATCAACTCCGTTAAATAAATCTACATAATAGCTAAAAGAATGAGGAGTGTGGTACGCGGACTCATCATTAAACTTAATATATATAACAATATTTGAAAGCTGTGTTGGTTCGGTTGACTCTGTCCCATTTATCTTTTCAACATTCGGCAAACTATATGCATTTATTATCGGAGCTTGTGCAAATAAGAAAAATAATGTAATTAGAAATACAGAGTAAATTATTTTCTTCATATGATAGCCTCCTGTTCTAGTATTGTATCACATTTGACATATAAATATAAGCGATTTTATTATTAAAAGAAGTTGTTTGTATATGTAGGAATAACAAAAAAAACACCTATATTCAATGCTAAAAATAGGTGTTAGATATAAAGATTTTCTATGTTTTTTATTTAACAAAAAGAGTTAAATATTCACCATATCCATTTTTGCTCATTTTATTCCTTGGTATAAATAGTAAACTAGCAGAATTAATACAGTATCTTAAATTCCCATTAGGACCATCATCAAACACATGTCCAAGATGAGTGTTGGCTTCTGAGCTTTTTACTTCAGTGCGAGTCATTCCGTGAGAACTATCAGTCTTTTGTTGGATGTTATTTGCATGGACGGGTTTCGTAAATGAAGGCCAACCACTACCAGAATCAAATTTATCTTTTGAAGAAAAAAGAACATCTCCTGAAACGATATCTATGTAGATACCTTCTCCATACTCATCATTGTATTCATTGCGAAAAGGAGGTTCTGTACCTTTGTTCTGTGTAACATTATATTGGAGTTCGTTAAGATTCTTGATTGCATCATCATATTTTCCCATTTGTATCACCTCAATAATATTATAACCCATTATGAAATATTTACTTGATTTCTTGCTCAAATAGGATGTATACATATAGTGTGATTTGAATACTACAATGGTTAATGATATAATTTAAGTAATTCTATGGGTTGCTAAATTACAATATTTTTAATCATGAAAATTAAAAATTGGAGTTAATTATGATAAAAAAACAACCATCAAAAAGTTTAAGTTTAATATTGAGATTTATCAAACACAACCAGCAATGGTTGGGCTTTTTTGTGTTGTTAGTTGCTTTGCTTTACGCTTATATAACTATATTATTTGAATCAAGACACCCGGTACTAGATATTATATATGCTATATTTTTCCTATTTCTTTTAATCGGATTGTTTTTTGCTTTTCGAAATGAGAAAAAGGAAATTAAGCGAATTAGCTTTTTAAGTTTAGACGGACTATTTGCAGCATTTGGAGTGTTTGTGACGTACAGCATCGTTCACTTCTTCGGTATTTCAGCAGTGCTGGCTTCCAGTTTTACTGGATTATTAGGATTCTTAATATTTAGAAAACATGAAATAGCGCTTTATTGTGGATCTTTTGCTGGAATGGTTTCAGTAGCGCTATTTAATTACTATGAAGTTACAATTTTGGCCTTATTATGTGCATTCATATTCCTATTAACGAAACCTTTATTCTCTGGATATGGAGGGAAATTAGGAACTGTAGCATTTATGTCATCTTTAATTACATTTAGTATCTTTAAGGAAGAATATCTAGTTGTAATAAGTGATTTCAATATATGGATTCTATTGGCTACTAGTATTTCTGGAGCTGCGATAACATTTTGTATTCAACATCAATTTAAAGCGTCCGCAGTATTTGCTTCAGCAATATCCAGTTTCATCTTTGCTATTTTTATGATATATATTGTTCAAAATCATATAGAATACACTGTTATATTTTTTTCAGCGAGTTTTATCGGCATGTCAAGTAAAGAGCGTTTACCAAATATCTTGTTTGTAATCGTATCCGGATTAATTTTAGGTCTAATATATTACGTCTTTATTGAATATTTTCATGGCTTGGGAGGCAAGTTGGGTTTGATGGCTCTAATGAGTGTAGTTATGACATCGGGGTTTGTTGCACTACTGAAGAAAAAAACAGTATAGTAATTGTTAAGAAATACTTTAGTTTTGAAGAGTTTGTGTTAATATATTATAGAATAAATTTATCCTACTTTAATATTTTGACTACTATAGTTTTATAATAAACAGGATGACAATTTGTGAAATAATGATGAGGGAGAAAAAATGGAGACGTTAATAATAGTAGTAGTATATGTATCAATATTGGGATCATTCGCATTTAACACATGGTTATCTATATTGAATTATCAAAACAGAAGTGCTGAAATACCAGAAGAAGTGCGGGATGTATATGATCCTGAGAAATATAAGGTGTGGTTTAAGTATAATATGGAGAACTTTAAGTTTTCGATGGTTGCTAGATCTATTAATTTAGCAGTATTCTTGGGTATGCTGGTTTTTGGATTATTTATATTCATAGATGACATTTCCAGGACGATATCTGGGCATTCAAGGATTCAGATTTTAATCTTCATGGGATTCTATTTTTTGGTGACCTATATCATAGGAATTTTCACCTCATATTATCAAGCTTTTAAAATTGAAGAGAAATATGGTTTTAATAGAATGACGAAAAAAACATTTGTTTTGGATAAAATAAAATCACTTTTATTAACGATTGTTTTTGGAGGCGGACTACTTTTCTTGATTATAGTGCTTAGTGATAGAACGGGCAATATGTTTTATTTGTATACTTGGTTAGCATTGGTATTTATTTTCTTATTAGCCAATATATTATATGTAAGCTTAATTGTTCCTATATTTAATAAACTTGTTCCACTAGAAGATGGGGAATTGAAAGATGAAATTAATGTTTTTGCAAAAAAAGTGGGATATGAAGTCTCTAAAATAAGTGTTATGGATGCATCTAGGCGTTCCTCAAAATTAAACGCATATTTTGCTGGATTTGGCAGATATAAAAAGATTGTTTTATATGATACGCTAATCAATAAATTGAGTACACAAGAGATTGTGGCGGTATTAGCACACGAAATCGGGCATAACAAACACAAACATATCCTATACAATCTTATTATAATGAGTTTGACATTGCTAGTCTACGTTGTTGCATTCGGGCTATTGCTGAATATTGATTTATTCTCCACATCATTCGGTTTTGATTCTGCAAATTTCGGATTTTCTTTAATACTCTTTATGACGCTACTAGAACCTATTAGTATAATACTTGGACTTTTAACAAATGGATTATCAAGAAAATTTGAATACCAGGCAGACGCTTTTGCTGCAACAAAATATTCAAAAGATAGTATGATTAATGCTCTTAAAGTTTTGACCAGAGAGAATTTTTCTAATTTAACACCACATCCTTTGTTTGTCAAATTTTTGTATACCCACCCACCCGTATCGAGTAGGATTAGGTCTATAAATAGCACAAAATAGCAGGGTAAGAATTTGTGTCTGGGTTAGGGAGGAAATGTTCTATGAGTAAAAATCTATATAATGGGGATACATCATACTCACGGTAGTTATGTTGGTGATCTTAGGGGTGTTTTTTAATGTAATAACATATTCTTAATGTATATAAATCATTACTTTTTGAAGTTTTTAACAAAAAAATGTCATTTATTTTCTAGTATTGTAAATATATCAATAAAAACGCTTGCTGACAGGTGAAAAGTCTTTCATATTTTTAAAAATGTGGTATAGTTATTTGTATACTTTTTATGGAGGAATGCTTTATGAGAAACAAAAATATAATTAATGTAGCTGTGATCGCACATATTGATGCTGGTAAGTCCACTTTAGTAGATGCTTTATTGAATCAAAGTGGTGTTTTCAGCGAAAATGAAGTACAAGTGGAACAAGTTATGGATAGTAATGATTTGGAACGCGAACGTGGGATAACAATTTACTCTAAAAATTGTGCTATTGAACATAATGGTACAAAAATAAATATTGTTGATACTCCTGGGCATGCCGACTTTTCAAGTGAAGTGGAACGGATTATTAAAACGGTTGATACGGTTATATTATTGGTGGATTCCAGTGAAGGGCCTATGCCTCAAACCAGAGTAGTGTTGGAAAAAGCATTACAAAGAGGTTTAAGACCAATCGTATTTATCAATAAAATAGATAAAAAAGATCAACGTGCTGAAGAAGTTGTTGATGAATGTTTTGATTTGTTTGTAGACTTAGGCGCTACCGATGTGCAATGTGATTTTCCTATTATATATGGAGAAGCTAGAAATGGTATTGCAGTAAATCATTTTGAGGATGAAGGCAAAGACTTAGAGCCATTATTCACATTACTAATGAATCATGTAAAGACGTATCCAGATAATTCAGATGAACCTTTAATTATGCAAGTATCCAGTTTGGGATATGATGATTACTTAGGACGTTTAGGTATCGGAAGAATCACAAGAGGAACAATGAATCCGGCAACGAACTATGTAGTTAGTAAGCGTGATGGTAGTGTTAAAAATATTAAAGTTGGAACACTTTATGTAAACGAAGGATTGAGTAAAGTCCAAAAAGATATCGCATACGCTGGAGATATCGTGACATTTAGTGGAATAGCAGATATATCAATCGGTGAAACAATTTGTGATAAAGATTTTATAGAACCTATGGAAATGATCGAAATTGAAAAACCTACACTTGTAATGAATTTCTTAGTGAATGATGGACCGTTCGTTGGACAAAGTGGTAAGCTTGTAACAACAAGACAAATTCGTGCTAGACTCTTAAAAGAGTTAGAAACCAACATTGGGCTTGAAGTGGAACCCCTTGAAGGGGTCGAAGGATATAAAGTAAGCGGTAGAGGAGAACTTCATTTATCTATTTTGTTAGAAAATATGAGACGCGAAGGATTTGAACTTTGTGTAAGTAAACCAGAGGTTTTATATCGTTATATAGATGATCAAAAGCAAGAACCATTCGAAAAAGCAATTATTACAGCTCCTGATGAGTATGTTGGGCAAGTTATCAATGCTTTAAATCAAAAAAAAGGTACGATGAATTCGCTAGACAGTGATGGTAAGCTAACAAGAATAGAATACATAGTACCAACAAGAGGCTTAATTGGATTTAGAAGTGAATTTATAAATACAACAAGAGGACAAGGAACCATTGAGAAATCTTTTCACTCATATATGCCTTATGCAGGTGATATTGAGGATCGAAGAAATGGTGTATTCATTGCGAAAGAAAAAGGAAAAACTATGGCTTATAGTTTATTCAATCTTTCACAAAGAGGTCGTATGATTGTAGATCCATCTATTGAAGTGTATCCTGGAATGATTGTTGGGTTACATTCAAGAACGAATGATCTTGTGGTGAATCCATGTAAAAATAAGCATTTGACAAACACTCGTTCGAGCGGTACAGATGAAGCGGTCAAATTACTTGAACCAATTAGATTGACACTTGAGGAAGCTTTAGAATTTATTTCGGGCGATGAACTGGTTGAAATTACTCCAGGAGCAATTCGATTACGTAAAAAAGTATTAAATGAAAATGAACGCAAAAGATTTAATAAGATTTATTATGGATACTAAAGACTATATTTTATAGTCTTTTTTTATGTAAAAGTGTTCTTCAAAGAATTGGATAATACGAGTATTTATGATAATATATATATGAAGAATTTAGTTTAATTTAACAATAAATCTTTAAAGGAGTTCTTTATGGATATGAAATCATTTAGCTTAGCAAAGCATGATCCAGAACTTGCAAAAAGAATTCAAGTGAAAGAATCAAAAAAGTTAGCAAGCTGGGCAATATTATGTATAAGAAGAGTATTGCCAATTTTTGAGCAGAAATATCCAGAAATTGACATACCAAAAAAAGCGATAAACCTCTTAAAGTCATGGATTCAAGATGAGATTTCTATGTGGGAATCAAGAACATATTGTTTTGAAATTTTGGAATACGCGAGGGAGATAGAAGATTTAGACAAAGTATCTGCTCTAATTATGAGAGGAGTTAGTCATATGTTAGCGACATGTCATGTAAAAATGCACGCAGAAAAAGCTGCAATGTATGTAATAGCTGCACTGAAAGAAATTCACAAAAATGATGAAGATGTAACTGCAATTTTGGAACAAGAAAGAAGTTGGCAAATACACCAATTAGACAATTGCTAGAATATTTGCTAAAAAGTTTGAATTCTAACTGAAAGAAATTCTATTTTTTAGTTATTTTGAAAACAGAACATAGGCACCTTACAGATACACATAAAGTTGTGCTATAATATATAAGTTAATGTAATAAACAGGAGATTCTATATGGAAGAATTTGTGCAAATAAGGCAACTAGATATTCAAGATTTACCACTATATAAACATTTGAGATTAGAGCTTCTTGAAAACGAACCAGCTAATTTTGGATCAAGCTTTGAAGAAGAGAATCGCTTTGCTGAACAAATGTGGATAAACCGTCTAACAAAAAAAGACATCATTACTATTGGATCATTTTATAAAGAAGAACTTGTGGGCATGGGCCTCGCTGTTTTAAATCCTAGACAAAAATTAAGGCATGTAGCAAATTTAAATAGTATTTATGTGAAGAAAGAGTTTCGGAATCTTGGATTAGCAAAAAAGATGATTTACTTTGGATTAAAGCATTTGATGGATTTAGATGTAGAAATCGTTAAATTGTCTGTAGTAACTAGCAATGTTGCAGCGATAGACCTATATAAAAAAATAGGATTTTATATATATGGCGAAGACAAGAAATCAATAAAATGGAATAACAAATATATAGATCAATACTTGATGATGAAACAATTATAACAATTAGAGATTATTAATCAGAAAATAACGGGGTAATAATAATGAAACTTAAACTATTAACAATCAATCTACACTGCTATGCAGAGACAGATGTCAAGAATAAACAACTAATCATAGTCAATGAAATTATGAACTGCAATGCTGACATCATATTTTTACAAGAAGTAGCTCAAACGCATGATTTAAAAATCATTAAAGAAAACATAAAAGATGATAACTATGGATATATTTTACAAAACATGTTGAAAGAACAAAGCGTAGACTATTTCTATTATTATGAACCAATAAAAATGGGATATGGTATCTACGATGAAGGAGTGGGAATTTTATCGAAATTTCCTTTAAACAATAAAATCTCAAAACTCATTTCAAAAACGGCAGATTATCAAAACTGGAAGTCTAGAAAAGTGCTTGCATATGACTTAAATTTAGACAATAAAAATATTAGAGTAGCAACTACACATTTTGGGTGGACTGATGATCTTGAAATATTTGAAGATCAGTTTGATTTAGCATCAGGTGTTTTGAATGAGAATGGGTTGGCTATTCTAGCTGGTGATTTTAATATTGCAGGTGATTCTAAAGAATACGAGTATATTATGGGTTTGGGTTGGCATGATATTTTCAGTCACCATAAGAACTATGTCAATGCAATTACATTTCACGGTGATGATGTCTCCAAATCTAAAGAATCAAGAATTGATTATATTATGACGAACAGAAAAATCAAATTAATCAATCAATCTATTTTATTTAAAAAACGTAGAGTCAGTGATCATTATGGAGTGTTTGCTGAAATTGAAATATAAATAAAAAGCCATTTAAACAGAGTCTAACTCTTGAAAAAATGGCTTTTATTTTTAAATGAATATCTAGTTTAAATCAATTTTTGTAAATGTTTTAGCATTAATTGTAGCATTGTATAATACACCATCTTCAGTATAGAAAACTACATTATGGCTATCTTCACTGCTATTCCAAACTAAAGCAACATACTGGCCTTCAGTTATTTCATAAATTGTTGAACTAATACCTAACTCAAGTTTCATCCAGACTTCCTCAGTCCTTTTGTTTAGTGACTGAAGTGAATTTATCATCCAGTATGCCCCAACTAACTCTGCAGGATAATCATCTCCAAGTACTAGTAATGAGTCAAAATTTTGCATAGCTTGAACAGGGTCTATAATAGCTTGAATGGACCACATATTTGTATACCAAGTATCAATCACACCCGATTTAGCTGCTAAATAAGTAGTGAAAATATCATGCAATCTATTATATTCAAATTCGTTTATTGCGTAATTTGTAAGATATTCTCCAGTAGGTAACCATTGTATACCATATATGAATGTTGGATTCGCTCCAAACCATGTAGCATAATCATGCTTTCCGCCCCATACGATACCAGCAACGTCTACATAATCTCCAAACGCAGGATCCCAGTTTTCATCATCATAATCAAACCAGTATTCTTTAATTGCGCTTAACTCGGTAGCAAAGCCATAGATTGCAGCTTCCATTCTGTCTTGATCTCCTGTGGCTTGTGCCCATAAATATCCTGCACTCCACGAATTCAGGGCTTCACTTGTAGATTCCAAGTTGTTTCCCTCGGCGAATGTTCCAAATCCATGTGCCCAAGAATGACCTGCCCAAGTATCGAAATTTCTTAAATATCGAAACGCTCCATTGTCTTTTTGAGGAAACATGTAATCATCTAGAAGAAGGTCAACAATCATTCCATAATTGTCTACAAAATCTTGATCATACATTGCGAGTACAGAAGAAGCATAAATTAAATACCCGTGGGTGAAACTATGATCACTCAATTCACTTGCTGTATTAAAATCGTTATTTGAGTAGTATACAGTTCCCCAAGCATTATTATAGTACAGAAATTTTTCATCAGAAGAATTCGTGTATGAATACCAGTCTTCTAAGATGTATTTCAATTTATCAATAAAACTATTTTTCAGAACTTCTTCACCCAATTGGTCTGCAATAATAATCCCTTGAGATAATGGATAAATTGCTTTTCCATTCCAATAAGGTGCTTCATCATTGATAAATCCATCTGGATCAGTTAAGTCGATTTGCGTATCTAAATCTTGTAGATATTCCACCGTGGTTGCGGAAGAAAACTCAGTATTATCAGGCAACGTATATCCTGGCACAAGACCATTGAATGATAACTCTGTATTAAAATAATTACCTTCCATTACTTTTAAAGTGCCTCTTACAGTTCTATATGAAAATTCTGTTGTTTCTACATCAGAGTATTTGTAGTGATGAGGCATTAAAGCAACGATGGGAGCGTCATCAAATTCAGCCCGAACCAGTTGTGATGAAAATTCATAATGTGTATTGACTATGCTTTTTGAATAATCAATATCAAAATCTGTATTAGTATTTGTTATAAAAGAGTATCCATGTTCATGGTAAAAACTTGCTTCAGACAGATTGTTTATTGCTGCGATAGATAAATAATTACCATCACCTAAGTCCATATCTAAATTGTTCAGCAAACCAAATGGATGATTTCTTGAGTTGATTTGGAACACTGTTTCATCGGGCGCATTTACCAAATAGTATTTATCTTCAAATTGCGGAGATAAAACATTAGCGGGGGGACTTGTATTATATCCCGAATGTCTATGAACCATTTTAACTATAACAGAATCCCCTGTGTAAGTATTCCCTGTAATAAGATTACCACCTACATCAAAATATTCGTAGTTATCAACGCCATTAACATCAAGGGTATAGCTCAAAGAGTCTCTATTTGATGTTTCAATAAATACATATGGTGAACCTTGAACTAGTGTTACCACAACATTATCCTCTTGAGTGGAATTGTTTTTCATGGAAACTTTAACATGTGAATCGCTATAATCAATTACTTTAGTAGTATAGCCGCTGATTAAATCACTAGATCTCAGAAAGGAATCTTTTAGAGAAATAGGGAATTGAGCTATTGTTTGAAGATCATTAACATTCCAATATTGAACGAATCCATCTAATGGATTTGTAATTTCTAATCCTTCATTCACAAAAGATGTTCGTAAAGGATTGGTATAAATACCATTGCTTCCTCCGTGATTGGCAACAAGTAAACTTGTCCACCATCCATTCGAAGGAATTGCATAATCCAACAAATCAGACTCAATAAAGATAGGATTTGTTGGATGGTCTATTAATGAGGTCACACCATTGAAATACGAACCTAACAAAAGTGAAATTTTACCTGTTGGAATGGTTGGCCTAGACCCTGAAGGAGCAACATAACTACCTTCTATTACATTAACAACTCTTGTGGTGCTTAAGGTTTCTTCATCAAATTCTAAAGAATAAATAAGTGAATAAGAACCAACGGTACCGTAGTCAACATTACCTTCTATTTTAAGGAGTGATGTGATATCATCTCCCTCAGTTGTTAAAATTTTAACATCCTTAGTTGGATTAAAATAATGATTTAAAATCACATCAGCAGATTCTAACCCAATCACTTCTTCAATATTTTCATTGATTGTTGTGAGTGTGGTAACTTCAGCAGTAGTTGTTGGTAATGTTGTTTGCAATGTAGTTGTTCCCGATGTTGTTGTTTGCAATGTCGTTTGTGTGGATGATACAACATTCGTTGTGCTTGTTGAAGTTTCGGTTGTAGAATTAGTAGTTTGAGTAGTTAAAAAAGATGTGATTTCTTCATTTCCACAACCAATTAGAAAAAGTAATATAAAAAATGATAGAACGATAATTGTTTTCTTCATGAAAGCTCCTTTGTATATAAAAACATAAAATTGCTTTTTATAAATTTTTATTTTATTATATCATACTTAAGGTGGATACTTGCAAATTATACTTGCTTAGAGTAAATGAGAATTTGTGCATATATTTTATAAAAAAATGCTATTTTTTGTTTATGTAATTTATAAATGGTATAATTAGACATATCTTTGTAGGAGGTGTTTCTATGCATATATTTATTACTGGTGGTACTAGAGGAATCGGACGGGGTCTAGTCAAAGAATTTTTAAAAAAAGGACATAATGTATCCTTTACAGGCACGAGTGAGACAGGAGTGCAAAAAGCGCTATCTGATTTATCAGGTAATTTTTTGGGACTTATATGTGATGTTCGAAATAAAACTGATGTGGTTGATGCGGCTGAAAAAGCAGTTAAGCAGTTTAGAAGAATAGACATTTGGATAAATAACGCTGGAGTGAATCAAGACAATTTATTCTTTAAAGAGTTAAGTGAAGAGAACATTAAAAAAGTCATCGATACAAATGTAACAGGAATGATGTTAGGAACAAGTGTTGCTCTAAATTTAATGCAAAAACAAGGATTTGGAAAAATATATAATATGGAAGGGCTTGGAAGTAATAATATGATGATTCCCAAAACAATTGTTTATGGGTCTTCAAAAAGATTATTAACCTTTTTTTCGCAAGCTTGTAATAAAGAATTAAAGAGATACAAGAATATTTTTGTCGGCACATTATCACCAGGAATGGTATACACAGATTTTATCAAACACAATATTGATGAAGAAGACAGTAAAATAACAAAAATATTAGCAAACGAAGTAGAAGAAGTTACTCCATATTTAGTAAAAAAAATGTTACAAGGAAAGCAAAACATACAATGGTTAAAAGGATATAAAATAGTTTGGAGATTTATGACTTCATGGTTAAAAAAATAATTCTTTAATAGTGATTTTATAGTATCTAAGTTGTTTGGGAGTTACGCTATTTGGAGGATTTATGAAACTAGCAATTTATGATTTCGATGGAACATATATTAATATTCAAACCTTACCATTTTTATATAAATTATGGAAGGAAAAAAAACTAAATAATCGTGCTTATAAAAAATATTGGGGTAAAATAATGCGTCGTTATCTATTAAATAAATTGAACCTTTTTGGTTGGGACAAAGTGAAATTCCGAAGGTATGCTATGGCTTTGTCCGCTGACTTGTTTCGAAGTATTAAATTCTCTGAATTAGACTTGTTTCTTGAAGAGTTTTATACATCAATTAAGCCCCATATATCACATGTGATGAAGGAACAATTGAAGAAAGACATAGATGAAGGATATGAAACAGTATTATTAAGTGGGAATTTTTCAATTATTTTGAAACCATTTTTAAAAGAAGGATTTCATAATGTTTTAGGAACAAAAATTTTAGATAATAATCTACTATTGTCCTCTAATGAAGTTGATATAGTAATGCATCAAAAAAAGTGTGATTTAATTACATCAAATTATCCAAATGCAGATTTAGAAGAAAGTAAAGCTTACGCTGACTCGGGGTATGATTCCCCTATTCTATTTTTAGTGGGACATCCAATAGCAGTGAATCCTGATGAGCAACTTTTAGAAATAGCAAGAAAAAATAATTGGAAAATACGGCAAGAGAAGTAATATCCATTTCGGAATTATCTTCAATTCAAAATAGTGTAGTTAATAATTCAATGATAAGCAGGGTTTTAAAATTGAAGTAGTACAAAATCAATTTTGAGTCATGCTTTTTAATGCTAAGAGGTGAAATATGAAAAAAATCATAATACTACTAATGACATTTATTGCAATATTTTTGAGCAGCTGCAGTAGTAATTATTCAAATAACGAAACAACTACTGTAAATCTAGCAACAAACAGTACGACTAGTACAATTGTTGCTAGTGAGACTTCGTCGCTTGCAACAACAAATGCATTAACAACTATAGATACATTTACTATAAATACAACAACAATGGATACAACAATAATGGATACAACTACATTGACCACGGAGGATATTGTTAATCAATTGCTTGATGAATTGAGTTTGCATGAAAAAGCAGCACAGATGATTCAAGCAGAAAGAGCGAGTATTTCAATTCAGCAAGTAGAACAATACGGAATCGGGTCGATTTTGAGTGGCGGCGGTTCACATCCAAGTTCATATGATAACAATGTGCAAACGTGGTTTCAAATGTATGAAGCCTTTCAGCTTTCAGCGTTGTCTTCATCAGGTGGAATACCGCTAATTTATGGGATTGACGCGGTTCATGGAAATAACAATTTATATGGAGCAACTATATTCCCACATAATATCGGGTTAGGTATGACAAGAGATTCTGATTTGGTATATAGAATATCAGAAGCTACTGCAGAAGAAATGTTAGTTACTGGAATTAATTGGACATTTGCTCCTGCATTATCTGTTGTTCAAAATATACGATGGGGCAGAACTTATGAAGGATTCAGTGAGAATCCTGAGATTCATATGATATTAACCCAAAGTGCGATTTTAGGATTCGAAGAAAACGGTGTTTCTGCAACTGCTAAGCATTTCTTTGGGGACGGGGGAACATCTTATGGAGCAGATCAAGGAACCGTAATTTCTACAGATGAAACATTATTAAGAAGGATTCACCTAGCTCCATATTATGAAGCAATTGAAGCTGGTGTAGACACTGTGATGGTGTCATATAGTTCTATCAATAACGACAAAATGCATGGAAACGATTATTGGATAAACGATGTTCTGAAAGATGAAATGGACTTTGAAGGGTTTGTGGTAAGTGATTGGAATGGGATTCACCAATTACCAGGAAGTTTTGAAGATCAGATTGTGAGCAGTATTAATGCAGGTATTGATATGCTCATGGAACCCTATGATTGGGAACAAGCAATCTACACTATTGTTAATGCGGTAGGTAACAACAGAATATCAATAGAAAGAATTAATGATGCAGTATCTCGAATTCTTAAAGTGAAATATGAAAGGGGATTATTTGACTCTCCAACATTTCATTTAGATTCCTCGCATCTATACAATCAAGAACATCAAGATTTGGCTAGAGAAGCAGTCAGAAAAAGTTTAGTCTTATTGAAGAATGATAATGATTCATTACCTCTTGCAAAAAGTGGTAATGTATTCATAACCGGTCCTGGTTCTGATAATGTTGGTTATCTATGTGGTGGATGGACAACATATTGGCAAGGAAACACAAGCGCAGATATTGGAGTGGGACAAAGCATTAAAGACAGCATGGAAAATATATCCAGTTTGAACAGCGGTACTCTAACTAACACATGGCAAGATGCCGAAACGGTTGTAGTTGTTCTTTCTGAATTACCATATAGTGAAGGCGTTGGTGATAATAGCAATATGACATTAACTGGAGGGAATGCACACCCTGATAATGTAGCAGCACTACAACTTGCACTACAAGCTAAAACTGCGGGGAAAAATGTGGTAGGAATCTTAATAAGTGGAAGGCCGCTATTGCTTGAAAACTATTTATCATGTTTTGATAGTTTTATAGCCGCATGGTTACCAGGTAGCGAAGGCGGAAACGGAATAAACGATGTAGTATTTGGAGACTATAACTTTTCTGGTACTTTGTCATATACATGGCCAAGTAATTTTAATCAAATAGGATATACTTCAAATAGAGAAGACTATAATGAGGAACTGGTTTTATTTCCTTACGGATATGGGTTAAATTACGATAATTAGATTATCCAAACTCTCATTCGTGGGAGTTTTTAACTTTTTTAAGTATATCATTAGTTTAATAGTATAAATAGTGGTAGAATATTTTTGATAATTAGGAGGTAAAAATAATGAAAATTGGTTTAGTTGGACTTGGTAAAATGGGATTAAATTTAGCATTAAATTTAATTGATCATAATCATACAGTGGTTGGGTATGATAAGTATTTGCCTGAAAATATTGTAGAAAAGAATATTAGTATATTGTTTGTTGATTCTCTGAAAAAGATGGTAGATTCACTTGAAAAGCCGAAAGTGATTTGGATTATGGTACCATCTGGAAATCCTACAGAAATAGTAATTGATGAATTGAGTAGTTTATTAGAATCAGATGATATTGTTATTGATGGTGGAAATTCTAGATACTCAGATTCCATTGAAAGAGCAAATAGGTTGGAAAAGTTGGGAATTCATTTATTGGATGTTGGAACATCTGGTGGTATTAATGGGGCTCGAAATGGGGCTTGTTTAATGATTGGTGGACAAAAGAATGCATTTCAAAAATTGGAAGACGTCTTTTCAGATATTTCAATCAAAGATGGGTATGCATACATGGGGAAAAGTGGCAGTGGACATTTTGTGAAGATGGTTCATAACGGAATTGAATATGGAATGATGCAAGCAATTGGGGAAGGGTTTGACTTATTAGAAGCGTCTCCTTTTGATTTTGATTATGAGTCTGTAGCAAAAGTGTGGTCAAATGGTTCTATAATTGAAGGATTGCTCATGAGAATGGTTTTGGATGCTGTAATAAAAGATCCGAAATTAACAAAGATAAAGGGTAGAGTGGATGACTCTGGTGAAGGGCAATGGACTGTAGAAGAAGCATTGAAACTCAAGATTTCTTTACCTGTAATCACTCAAGCATTGTATTCACGGTTCAAGTCGAAAGATGACGATAAGTTTGCGGAACGTATTATCGCAGCTATGCGTAAAGAGTTCGGTGGGCATAAGACGTATAAAAAATCATGAAGAAAGCCATTGTAATTTTTGGCGCAACCGGAAACTTAACCTATAAGAAGCTTCTGCCTGCTATAGACGCCCTTATACAAAAACAACATATCAATGAAGAGGATAGAGTTTTTTTAGTTGCGAGAAAAAAGCATGAATTAAAAGACTATATTGAGATTGCAAAAAACCAAGTTAAACAATATATTGATTGGGAAAAAATGAGTCGCTATTTAGAGTATGTTTGCTCGGATTTAGGAGAACTTAAGGATTATCTCAAATTAAAAATACGCTTGGAAAAAAACGGGTTTGAAGACAATACATTTTACTTAGCTCTTCCCCCAGAATTATTTCCTCAAGTTGCAAAAGGAATTAGTGAATCTGGGTTAGTATTAAAAACAGAATATAATAAGAGAGTTTGCTTTGAAAAACCGTTTGGGGAAAATTTGGAAAGCGCTAAAAGAATAAATAGAGAGTTGTGGAAGTATTTCGATGAATCTCAAATATATCGTATTGATCACTACTTAGGAAAAGAAATGATTCAAAATATATTAGTTGTTCGATTTGCCAATAAGATTTTTGAACAGACTTGGAACCATAGTACAATTCGTAATATCGTTATTGTTGCTAAAGAAACAGAAGGGGTTATGAGTAGAGGTGACTACTATGATAAAATTGGTGCTTTGAAAGATATGCTTCAATCTCACCTTTTACAGATGGCTGCGCTAACGGGAATGACAAAACCAGAAACCTTTAATAGTCAGGACATTAAAAATGAAAAAATCAAGGTGTTTGACAACTTAGAAATTGAAAAAGATAGTGTTTTGTTCGGGCAATACGAAGGATATTTAGAAGCAGAAAAAATAGCTAAAAATTCAAAAACAGATACGTTTGTATTTGCAAAAGCATTTATAAAGAACAGTAAATGGGATAACATACCGATCTACTTCATTACAGGAAAACAATTAAATGAAAAAAGAAGTGAAATCATCATTAACTTTAAAGATGATAATACACTGACAAAGATTTTTGATCATGCAAAGAAGAATAACACTAAATTGATCATTAAAGTAGCGCCTGAGGCGGGAGTAATGTTCCAATTAAATGTTAAACAACCCGGATTATCGAATGAAATTATGTCTGGGAAGTTTGACTATTGTCATACATGCAATTGGGTAGGAAATACGTCTGAAGCATATGAAAAACTATTGTTGGATCTCATTACTAATAATAAAACATTGTATACAAGATGGGATGAAATCGAAGCTATGTGGAAAGTTATAGATAACATAAAAGATGAAAATAGTAAATTATACACGTATAGAGATTATAATCATCTTAGAGAAATTATCCTTCAGGAAAGGGGAGTCGATATTGATGATTTATGATATATCAATGCCAATAAATAAAGATATTCAGGTATACAAGAATGCTGAAGATAAGAAACCAATTATTGAAGCATCTTTTGATTACACAAGAAGTGATGTATATGAATCTACCTTAACAATGAATTTACATACTGGAACCCACTTAGATTACCCTTTACATATGGTGCGAAATGGAAAAACATCTGATATTGAAAATCTTGAGAATCTAATTACAAAAGTTAAAGTATTTGATGTGTCATTTGAAACAGATCATATTGGTTTAAATACAATTAAAGAATTGGATATAAAGGAATCTGATTTTGTTTTATTCAAGACAAAAAATAGTTTTCTTGAAACTTTCATTAGTGATTTCGTTTACCTAGATTTTGAAGCAGCTATGTATTTAGAAAAACTTCAAATAAAAGGAGTCGGAATAGATGGCTTGGGTATTGAAAGAGCTCAAAAGGATCATCCAACTCATAAAGCCCTTCTTGGAAATGACATTATTATCATTGAAGGATTACGGTTAAAAGATATTAAAGAAGGAATGTATCAAATGATTTGTTTGCCATTAAAAATAACAGGTGTAGAAGCAAATCCAGCTAGAGTAATATTAATGGATTAAGAGGTGCTTATGAATCGAAATTTAGCTAGAATATTATTAACAAGTGCAGGAGTTATTTGGGGATTTGGATTTATTATCAACAAGTATATTCTAGACAGCGGATGGGATGACTCACAATTACTATTTGTAAGATTTTTCACTGCAACAGTATTTATTTTTCTGATTTTTCTGAAAAGGATAATTAAGACGGACATAAAAACCATATCATCGGGAGTATTTCTAGGCGTGTTTTTATATTTAGGGTTCTTTTTTCAAACTTGGGGCCTTGAAAACACGAATCCATCCAATAATGCTCTCATTACTGCTGGTTACATTATTTTGCTACCACTAATAATATTTGTAATGGAAAGAAAGAGAGTTCATAATAAAACAATTTTAGCTGGTATTATCACCCTAATCGGAATTAGTCTTATATCAGTAGACTTTGATAGTTTATCAATATCATTTGGTGATTCATTAACATTTATTGGAGCATTTTTTTATAGTATTCATATATATTTTCTAGGAAAAATTGCAAAGAAAAAAGACCCAATTACATTGATGGCATTCCAATTACTATTTTTTAGTATAGTAGCGTTTATCGTCATGCAATCAAGAACGGGATTTCCTTTCATTGATTTCAACGATTTTGGTAGTTATTCCATTTTGTTATTGGGAATTGGAATTGGTATCTTTGCTAGTTTTTTAGGCTTTGTATTTCAGAGTATTGGTCAAAAACACACAAATGAAGCAGAAGCAGCGATATTGATTTCTACAGAAAGTGTGTTTGGACCTGTGTTTGCAATAGTATTTTATAATGACCCATTCAATATGATTATTTTAATTGGAATAATATTAGTGTTTGGTGGAATCGTTTTGAGTGAATTGGATATTGTTGAATGGATAAAGAAGAAAAAAATAAAGGCAAAAATAAAATAACGATAGCACATACGTGCAATCGTTATTTTTTACTTATAAGGCCTATTTTTTATTTTTTTTTGTTAAAAAGACAAGAGAACTTGAAAGAATTAAAAACAAAG
>Ga0075122_10000859_pt1 | contig 22856 bp, 29 predicted proteins | sample AntAceMetag02UKB_FD_69790 | JGI IMG/M metagenome (GOLD analysis project Ga0075122, IMG submission 69790) | Saline lake microbial communities from Ace Lake, Antarctica - Antarctic Ace Lake Metagenome 02UKB | ecosystem: Environmental > Aquatic > Non-marine Saline and Alkaline > Saline | place...
TAGAGGAAGATAATTAATTATTTTTTAGAAATAGATTTTTTTGCGACTTTCTTTTTCGCAATAACTTTTTTTGTAGGCGCTTTTCTAATGATTTGTGAATTCCTATTTACAACAGGATTAATTACTTTTTTGAAACTATCCTGTACCATTGCGATTTCTTTTTTTGTTGTGGCTAAACTTTTTCCATAGGAACCAACCTTATCTAATATTGAAATTTGTAATTTATCAATCATGGTCTCCATTCTTTTTAATCTCTCAGAAAGATTAAGTAAATTTGTTTGTGCAATTGTTCTGAATTCAGTCATATCTTCTATTTGTTTTTGTATTTTTTGCATTTTTTCAGAAAAAACTTGTCCTGCAATTTCAATCATTGTATCTGTATCAGTATTCATGCTTGGAGCATATCCTTCGTATTCCCCTTGTTGAGAATAATATTCTTCTTGGGGAGCTCCTGGTGTTTGGGGGGCATATGCTGCTTCAGGAGCATAACTTGCTTCAGGTGCATATCCTGCTGCAGGGGTTTGATTTGCTGGGGTATATGGGTTTTCTCCCCCTACTTGATCATATGAAGGTTCTGCTTGGGGAATTGATTCTTCTGCTTCCCCTGATTCAACGATAGCATTTCTTATTTTTGCTTGACTCAATGCATCTGCAATTTCTCCTGGAGAAACTCCCTGCTGTTGTAATTGATTGGTAATTTCTTGGTCAGGTAATCCCTGTCTTTTCAATGCTTTTACTTTTTCTAGTGCTCCCATTTTATTATTAAGTTATTCGCCCCTTTTTAATTTTTCTAAATCTTTTTTTGTGGCGAATTCAAGTGGTTGAAACATTTTTGCTTGTTTTGAAAGTATTTCAACGTCTTCTTTTCTTGCGAATTTTGAAAATTCTCCTGAAATTGTTTCTAAGAAGGATTTTATTTTTTCAACATCATTTTTTATGATTTCTACATCTTTTTTCAAATCTATAATTTTTCCATTGTGTTGTTCTTTGGTATCAATTAGATTTTGTCCTATAAGTAAAAGTCTATCTTTGAGAATTCTTTGTTTTTCTTCTAGATCTCTAATTTTTATGGTTTCTCCTGAAATTTGTCCAGAATATCCCCCCTCTTCTTCCATGAAAAAATAATGTGAATGTAGTTTAAAATCCTTGTGTTTTATTTCACTATAATAAAATCTTTAAACTGTTTCTTCTTTTCTTATGTATGCAATTTGAAAAGGGGGAAAAATTATATTCCTATGAAGTGAAGAGAGAATCTGGTGAAGATATAATTTATATTAATTATATGGGGGCCCCCTATGTGCCAAGTCTTTCTGATTCTCCAGAAGTAATGGGAAGAACAGTGGATGTTTTAATTGAAACCCCAAATGTTTCTAGAATAGTTTTTGTGCAGCAAAAAAATTATAATTATGATTTTAGGGAAACTTCTTTTTTGTTGGAGATTGCTCAACTTTATGTTTTTCTTGTTAAACAGGAACGTGTTTTGTCTCAAGATAAACTTGTTACAAATGTACAGGGATTTTTTTCTCAAAGATATAATGAAGTTTTTTCTTTTCTTTATTTGCTTAGACAAGATCCTATTGCCGCTCATAGCGAGTTAAAAAAAATTATTATTAAGTCAAGGATTGCTTTAGAGAAATCAGAAGCTCAGTTTAAATTAGATATTTCTAATTATGTTGGATTTTTAGAAAAGATATTTAGTTTATTTGAGAAAACTCAAATAATACATTCTGCTAGACCCTATCTTGAGAATTATAAAAAAGGAGAAAGGGATATTTATCATCATATTTTCAAACCAGATGTTATTCCCAATTTTACTTTTACTCGTCTTGTTTCTGATTTGCCTGAAGGCGCCGAGATAATTGATCAATATAAGATTGCCAATGAAACCTATGACGAATCTCTTGTGACTGTTCTTAAGAGAAAAGATGAGCCTAAATTAATTTATCATCTAAATCCTCCTGAAAATTCTTTGAATGAAGATCAGAGTATGCTTTTGAATTTAGCTAGAGGGGTTTTGATTGAACACCAACCCAAGGCAGAAGAATTTACAGATGTTGAAAGGGCTCGTCAGGTTTTTTTTAATATTACAAAAGATTTATTGCAAGACTTGGCACAAAGTAAGGGAATGGTTTTGAGCTACAATGATTTGAATAAACTTTCTACGATTTTAGTTAGGCATACAATTGGGTTTGGCCTTGTGGAAGTTTTATTGCAAGATGCTAAATTACAGGATATTGCACTTAATGCTCCCATACCTTTGACTAATATTTTTTTAAGACATCAAGATTACGATGAGTGTTCTACAAATATTCTTCCAAGTCAAGAAGATGTGGATTCTTGGGCTGCAAAGTTTAGAATGATTTCAGGAAGGCCTTTGGATGAGGCAAATCCTATTTTAGATACTCAATTGGGAATTGGAAATATTCGTGCAAGAATAGCTATTATTCAAAAGCCTCTTTCTCCAGATGGTTTGGCATATTCCATTAGAAGGCATCGTGAATCTCCTTGGACCTTACCATTATTTATTAAATCTAAAATGTTGAATCCTTTTGCAGCTGGTTTATTGAGTTTTATTATTGATGGGTCTAGAACTATTTTAGTTGCAGGAACAAGAAGTTCTGGTAAAACTTCTTTATTGGGAAGTTTGATGTTAGAAATTATTCCTAAGTTTAGAATTATTTGTATTGAGGATTCATTGGAATTGCCTGTTGAGTCTTTGCGTAAATTACAATATGATATTTTGAGAATGAAAGTTCGTTCTGCTTTGTTAAAAACAACTACAGAAGTTTCTGCTGATGATGGAATTAGAACTAGTTTGAGATTGGGAGATAGTTGTTTAATTATTGGTGAAGTTAGAAGTGTGGAAGCAAAGGCTTTGTATGAGGCAATGCGTGTTGGGGCTTTAGCTAATGTTGTTGCAGGAACAATTCATGGGGCTTCTCCCTACGGGGTTTTTGATAGAGTTGTAAATGATTTGGGTGTGCCTGCTACGAGTTTTAAGGCAACAGATATTATTGTTGTGTGTAATCCAATTAAATCTGCAGATGGAATGCATTCTTGGAGAAGGATTGTTAGAATTTCTGAAGTTAGAAAACATTGGAAAGAAGATCCTATGTTGGAAAAAGGTTTTGTTGATTTAATGAAGTATAATGTTGAGAAAGATGAATTAGAACCCACTGATGATTTGATTAACGGAGACAGTGAAATCATTAAGGAAATTGCTTCAAACATAAAAGGGTGGGCAGGTAATTGGGACGCTGTTTATGATAATATTTTGCTTCGGGCTAAGATGAAAAAAGAAATGGTTGATATTGCTGAACAAACAGGAGATTTTGATTTGCTCGAATCTAAGTTTAATACTCTGGCTAATCATATGTTTCATTCTTTTTCTGATGAAGTTATTCAGGAAAAAGGATTGCCTTTATCTGAAGATGTTTTTCCTTTATTTAAGCACTGGCTCGATAAAGAGGTTAAAAAGAGAAATGTTTGAGCCAGTATCACATAGTATGCGTAATTGGTTAGATGCTGAAGTTCAGAAGAGAAGTTAAGGAAGATTTATTAATTAATGTCATCGTAACATTTATAAAACATTGTAACAATATAGTTACATATGGAACAGAAAGATTACAAGTTAGAAATAATTCTTTTATTGATTAATAATAGATGTCATGTAAGGGGATTGGCTAAAGAATTGAATATAAATCATATGACTGTTTTTAGAAATATTAAAAATCTCTCTGAAGAAAATGTTGTAGATTATATACAAGAGGGCAAAAATAAAATTTATTTTTTAAAAGAAACTATTGAAGCAAGGGCTTATTTTTTGATTGCGGAAAATTATAAATTAATGAAGTTATTAGAAAAATATCCCCATTTAAGAAAAATAATTGAAAAAATTCAAGAAGATAAAAAAATTAAACTTGCGATTCTTTTTGGGTCATATGTTAAAGGGTTGGCTAAAAAAGGAAGTGATATTGATATTTATATTGAAGTTCTTGATCAAAAGATAAAAAAGGAATTAGAGTTATGTAGTTCACAATTAAGTGTTAAAATCGGAAAGTATGATAAAAAAAGTTTGTTAATTAAAGAAATAGAAAAAAATCATGTGATAATTAAAGGGGGAGAAATCTTTTATGGGAAATATAAATTTTCTTAAAAATTTAAAAAGAAAGAAAAAATTAGAATTAATTGAATTAAGTGAGGAGATAAATAAGTCTTATTTAGAAAAATCTGAAAGTAATTTAATTTCAGCTAAAATTTTATTAGATAGTGAGAGGTTAGAAGAATCTGTTTCTCTTGTTTATTATAGTTCATACCATCTTCTTTTGGCACTTTTATTTAAAATTGGAATAAAAAGCGAGAATCATTCTGGTTCTGTAATTTTATTAAATGAGTTATTTAATTTGGATAATTCTTTTATTTTATTTGCTAAAAAAGAAAGAATAGATAAGCAATATTATGTTGATTTTCATATAACAAAAGAAGAAGTTAAGGAATTAATTATCAAAGCAGAAGAATTTAATGAAGATTTGTTGGATTTTATCTCTAAATTAGTGAATGATGATATTAATCTTTATAGAAGTAAATTTATTAAGTTAATTGCTTAAATTATCAAAGAAATAAAAGATGGTGGAAGAAAATCTTAGTGTAGATGATGTTCTTAGAAAATATGGTGCGAAGATAGAAGGTCAAATAAATAGTACAGATACAACTCCTATTAATTATAGCAGAGAGTATGTTAAGTTTAAATCTGAGATGGCTTCAGAGTATTCAAGGTATGAAAGATGGTGTAGAAGTTTAGGAAGTTTCATAAAATTAAAGGTTTCTAAAAAAGATGAAGATAAAATTAAAAAACATCTTGATGCTGCGCATCTTGATGTTGAACCTTGGCAGGCATTGACTTTAAGTGTTATGACTTTTATGGGGATTTTCTTTTTAGGATTAATAATTTCTGTAGCAATTATGTTTCTTGGAGAAGAGACTCTTTTATTTGCGAATTTTCCTAAGTTATTTTTCTTTTTAATGATTATTTTGTCTGTATTTTTGTTTTATTTTGTTAATGCATATCCTGCGAGATTAGCAAATCAATGGAGATTGAAAGCTTCTTCTCAAATGGTTCCTGCAATTTTGTATATTGTTGTTTATATGAGGCATACTCCTAATTTGGAAAAGGCAATTTCTTTTGCGTCAAAACATTTGCAACCCCCGCTTTCACTTGATTTTAAAAAAGTATTTTATAATGTTGAGGTTGGAAAGTTTTCTTCAATAAAAGATAGTTTAGATAATTACCTTGAATCTTGGAGGGATTATTCTACTGAATTTATTGAGGCTTTTCATTTGATTGAAGGTAGTTTGTTTGAACCAGAGAATGCTAGAAGAATAGCTTCTTTAGAAAAAGCTTTGCAAGTTGTTCTTGATGGGGTTTATGATAAGATGCTTAATTTTACTCATACGGTGAAAGCTCCTTTGACTAATGTTTATATGTTGGGGGTTGTTTTGCCAACTTTAGGTCTTGCACTTTTACCTTTGGCTTCTGCAATGCTTCAAGGAATGATTACTTGGATTCATGTTTTTATTTTATTTAATTTGGTTGTTCCATTTTTTGTGTTTTATTTAACTGATAAGGTTATGTTGTTAAGGCCTGGAGGTTATGGAGAATCAGGATTGCTTGAGAGAAATCCTCTTTATTATAAGTATAAAGATAATAGTGCTTATGTTATTGCGTTTTTGATTTGTTTGCCTTTTTTTATAATTGGTTTTTTACCTTTAATTTTTCAATTTACTCCCATTCCAGATTTGATTGGGTTGCATACAGATTATACTTTTCCTGAACTTGGATTAGGAATTTTTGGAGATGGGAATTTTTTTGATTTTTTACCAAATGGAGATGGTTTTGTTGGGCCTTTTGGTGTTGGAGCATTATTTTTAGGGATGTTTATTCCCTTGGGGGCGGCTTTATTTTTTGCAATAGTTTTTAGGAGAAAAACAAAAGAACTTATTGTGGAGAGAAATAAAACAAAACAACTTGAGGCTGAATTTAATAGTTCATTATTTCAATTAGGAAATAGAATTGGGAATGGTGTTCCTCCTGAACTTGTTTTTGGCAAAGTAGCTGAATCTTCAACGGGATTAAGAACGGCGGATTTTTTTAAGAAAGTTAATTATAATATTCGGCAAATGGGAATGAGTGTGGAGAAGGCTATTTTTGATCCAAAGAGGGGAGCAATTATCTCTTATCCTTCTGATTTAATTGCGACAAGTATGCGTGTTCTTGTTGAATCTTCTAAAAAAGGATTGAAGATTGCTGCAGTTAGTTTAATGAGTATTTCAGAGTATGTTAAGAATATTCAGAAAATTACTAATCGTCTTAGAGATATGCTTGCTGAAATTGCTTCTGATATGAAAAGCAATATGACTTTCTTGGCCCCATTGCTTTCAGGAATTGTTGTTGGTTTGGCTGCAATGATTACTTCTATTTTGCGTCAAATGGATATTTCAAATTTGTCAGGAGACAGTCTTCCTGGAATTGGAGGGGGGTTGGGCGATCTTTTAAAGATTTTTGATATAAAAAGTATGATTCCTCCTTATTATCTTCAGATTATAGTTGGAATTTATTTAATTCAAATAATTTTTATTTTAACAAAGACTTTAGTTATTGTTGATTCTGGAGAAGATAAATTACAAAAGATGAGTCAGACTGGAATAAATCTTAAACGAGGCATTATTCTGTACTTCATTACTGCATTTGCAGCCACATTAGCATTGTTTATCTTGAGTGTTGTTGTTGTTGGCGACTTGTAATAACTTAAAAGCCTTCCAAAAGACAGGGATGACTTATTTTTGATAATAAGCCTTCCAAAAGACAGGGATGACTTATTTTTGATAATAAGCCTAAATTTATAAATTATGTTTGGTTTTTTTATCCATGAAGAAAAAGGGATATGGATTGTTTCATGGAATGAAAAAGAAAGGGTCTGTGATGGGAATTGAAATGAATGCTTGGTGGATTATTGCATTTGTTATTCTTGCTATTTCTTTTGGAGGGTATATGATTCTTAAGGGTAAAGGAATGGGCGTTTTAGATTATATAAAAAATTTATTTAGGTTTAGGGGATGATAAAGAGATTAAGTAAGAAGGGTCAAAAGGAAATGGGTCCTGCAGCTCTTTTAGGAATTATTTTAATTGTTGTTGTTTTGGCTATGGTGCTTATTTTTATTTTTAAGGTTGATATTCTTAAGCATTTTAGAAATTTGCCTAGTTATGATGTTGAAGAAGAGAAGGTTGTTGATTCTGAAAGTGGTGTTGTAGGGGAAGTTGATGATAAAAAAGTTAATGGGGCAGAAGTTTTAAGTTCTAATGAACCAGGTTATTTTTATTATGTTGAAATTGGAAATATGATGTTTGGAAATGATGGCCCAGAGATATGTTTAGAATTTCCAAAAACTGGTGAAGGAGTTTTTGATATTGTTTTTGGGTATCGGGAGAGTAATAAAAAAGGATGGATTGATTTGTATAAACTTGAAATTATTGATAAAGATGGAAGATTTGTTAAAAATGTGGAAGAAGATGTTTGGTGGGGAGGAGATGATGAAAAAAGAACACAATGGAAAGTTGATAATGAAGGAGAGTTTTCTTTAAAGGCTACTTTTTCAAGAGAAGATGATTTTAAACCTGAAAATATTTTGGGAGTTATTGATAGAAAAATTGTAGTTAAAGAAGATTGTGAAAATTAAAATGAATAAAAAAGGTGCACTTTTAGAAAAAGAAGTTATAAATATGGTTATCTCTGTAATTGGCATTGCAATTTTGGTTTTACTTGCATTCAAGTTGTATGGGATTTTTATTGATGATCCCGAATTGATTTTTGCTGAGGAAAATTTAAATGAGATTATGGATATTGCAGATGGATTAGAAAATGGGCAATCAGCTAGTGTTCTTATTTTAAATTTAAAAAATTGGTATCTAAAAGGATTTACTAAAAATGATATCTCTTGTAACTCTGTTTCTTGTTTATGTTTTTGTGAGGGGGATCCTAATTGCGGGGGCAAATCTGAATGTACTGATTTTGATTATGATATTTTTGTGAATGAAGTTTATAATGAACATATTAATGGTTTTCTAAGTGCCCTTGTTGCAGGTTTTTCTGGAGGACATACGATTGATCCTGTTTTTCAAGAACATCAATCCTTAAAAATTCTTGAGATTCCTGAAGAAATTTTTGTGGCTAAGGCAGAGGATAAAGTTTATATTTTAAAATCAAAAGACTCTCTTGAAGTTGAAACTGTTGGGGATCTTGGAAAGATTATGAAAGATTATTCTGGTTGTATTTGTGGGGATAGGTGTGAGGAATATGGGGCTTCAATAGCTTCTGTTGTTGAATCTTACAAAAATATTGATCTTGCATTTTATAATGAAATTAATCCTCTTTTAATTGTAGCCATTATGGTAACCGAATCTAATTGTGAATATGATTTGATTAGTAATAATGATACTGGATTAATGCAAATAAATTCTGGTGTTTTTTGTGAGAGTAAATATGGGCTCCCCACTAATCTTCGTGAATGTCAAACTAAACTTATTGAAGATGATGAATTAAATATTAATCTTGCAGTGGGAATTCTTTATGAAAAATATGATGAATATAAAAATGGGATTCGACAAAGTCAATCTTATCTTAGTAATTATAATAATCTCCAAGTAGATAGGGAAAAATGTATCGCAAAATATCCTAAGTATGCTGGATATTATGGGATTGATGCTGCCCTTAGAGGTTATAATGGTTGGGGATGCTCTGATAAAGTTTCTGGTTATGTTGAAAAAATTAATAAAATTTATAACGAATTAAATGCATTGAATATAGATGAAAAACAAAAGAGCTCTTGAAAATTTAGTAAATTCAGTTGTCTGGATTATCTTTTTTGCCATAGTAGCTATTGGAGTTTATTTTTTATTAAATTATTTAACAACTTAAAATGAATAATAAAGGGGAGATGAGTTCGAAAATGTTGGTAACTGTTATTTTGTTAGTTGCATCTTTTGCAATTCTTTTACTTATGTATTCTTCATTTTCTTTTGAAGGTCAAACTGATAAAGAAGTTTGCCATCAATCTGTAATTTTCAGGGGAACTTTACCAGATATTGTTGGCACAAAAAATATTATTCCATTAAAGTGCCAAACTTCTAAAGTTTGTATAAGGGGAGATAAATTTTTTAATAAGGGAAAATGTGATGATGATTTTGGAAATGCTGATGATGTAAAATATGTGAATGTTGCAAAAGAACAGGATATAGAACAGTTTATGGCCAGGGAAATGGTTGATTGTTGGGAAGTTATGGGGAGAGGAGAACTTTCTATTTTTTCAAAAGGGGCTACAAATTTTGGGTGGCCTGGAGTTGATTCTACTTGTGTTATTTGTTCAAGGATTGCTTTTGATAAAGAAACTTTGGTTGCTAAAGGAATTGGTTTAAGTGAGGTTAATGTTTTGAGGTATATGGGGAATTATTCAATTCCGGGGGGAGATATTTCTTATTCAGAATATTTTTCAAAAGGGACTAATCCTATTGATATTAAGGAAGCTATGAAAGATGAAATTTCAGTTAACAAAATAGAGGTGGATAACAAGCTTGTAGATGGAGGGGGGAAGGTGGATATAAAGGATGTAAACTCTATTCAATTTAGTTTTGATAAAGAAGTTGTTATTTTATTTACTCAAATTTCGGTTCCTACTAAAAAAGGAGTTGCAGGTAATACTCTTTTAGCTGCAATGGGGGTTGGAGGGGTAATTGGCGGAACAGCAGTATCAGTTGTTGGGCCTGCTGTTTTGTTAAAAGGGGCTGGAGCTTTAGTTAGTGCTCCTGTTGTATTAGCAGGAGCTATTTTTGCAGGAGTTGGATTAATCGCACAACAAGGAGGAGCGTATTATAATCAAGGTGTTGCAGCCACAAGATGTCAAAATATTTATTTGGGGGAAGATGCAAGATCTGGGTGTAGTGCAGTAAGAGTTGTTAATTATAATAAAGAAGATATTAGTCAATATTGCAATGTTATTGAAAGTATAACTTAGTTAAATTTATAATATTCTTTTCTCTTTTTACATTATGAAAGAAAGGGGTTTGTTTAGGAATAGAAAAGGGGGGATGGATATACTTCATCCTACTGTCATGTTTATTATTTTGAATTTGTTATTTTTTTCTATCTTATTGGTTTTTGTGGTAAACTCTTCTGATGGTTCTTTGGTGTATGAACAAAAGTATGCAAAGCAAATTGGATTATTGTTGGATAAGGCTAAACCAGATATGCAAATTAATATGAGTTTTGATAAGGCAATTGAAATTGCGAATGAAAAAGAATTGGATTTAGATAGGTTGGTATTTATTGATAATGGAAGGGTTTTGGTTAAACTTTCAGAAAAAAGAGGATATAGTTTTCAATATTTTTCAAATTATTCTGTTGAGAGTCATATTGAAGGAAATTTATTAATTTTAAATATAAATGAAAAGGTAATAAAAAATGAATAAGAAAGGTGGGGAAAAATTATTTTCTATGTGGTGGTTTTTTGTTTTAGCAATTGTTGGAGCAGGAATAGCTGTTGCTGTTTTAATTTTTTATTCTGCAGATGTTGATGTGCGACAAGCTGAAGCAGAAATTCTTTCAGATAATATTCTTGAATGTTTGGTTGAAAGAGGTATTTTAGTTGATGAATTTCTAGATGGGGATTTTGATGTTTTTGAGTTTTGTAATTTAAATGCAGATAATTTTAAAGAAGGAAGTAATTTTTATTTTTATTTGAATATTTCTGATTCTTTTGGAAAAGAGGTTGGGAATTCTATTTTTGGAGGAAATGTGGCTTTTAGAAAAGATTGCAATATTGGGAAGGGTGTAGAAGCTAAATATTTTCCTAAATGTGTTTTTAATAATGGGACTGTTTTAGCTTATGAAAAAAATGATTTAATTAAAGTAAATTTTGAAATGATTGTTGCTTCTAATCAAGAAGGAGAAATTTTAGTAATTGATAAAGGAAGTTTTTATAGTGAGGTGAGTAAGTGATAACTTCTAAAAAAGGTGGCATTGGATTGACTCTTACTTGGATGGTAGCATTTTTAATTATCTTTTTTTTAATGTTGGTTTTTCTTGGTATTTCTTCTGCTCTTGCTGCAGAGAAAAAAGTTACGTTGAATGCCAATAAAATAAGTTTTGAAAAAGGAGAAAATACTTTGGGAGATTTTGAAACTCAAAGAGTTTTATTTTCTTTTTTGAATTCTGAAGGAGAAGATGGAACAAGGATTTATGATAAATTTTTAGGCGCACCTGAAGATTATCCTATGATTCAAGGGGAAGTTGAGCTTTTTTTTAATAGTTTTGAAACCTCTGGTTTTCAAGTTTTGTTTAATTTTAATGAAGGGGATTGTATTTTTGATTGTGGGACTACTGCAGCAGCTGCTTGTGCAGCTAGAGGCGGATTAACTAAGATTGATTTTGGGAATGGACAAAAACTAGGTTTTTGTTTTTATAGATCAGACAGTCTCAAAACAACGTCTTATTCGTGTAGAGAACGTGGGGGGAGTTGTTAATGGTGTTTAAATTAAATAATAGGCGAGGGAATATTCCAGTTGTGATATTAGTTTTACTTGTGTTTTTAGTAACTGCTTCTTCTCTTTTTGTTTTTTCTACAACTTCCATAAAGATTAAAGAAGGAATTGGGGATGTTGTTATTTTGGAAAAAAGTTATCTTGAAGAAAATATTTTAGAATCTTCTCTTTTTGAATTTTCTAGAAATTCTCTTTTAAAGACATATGAAGATTTTGCATCTTCTGGAAAATATATTTCTGGAGGAGTAGTAAGTAATTTAGATGGAGTAATTCATTTTGATTCATTAAATCCTTCTTGGGAAGATGCTTTTTTAGAAGACTTTGAAATTAACTTGGAGAAACAAGTGGAAGGAGATGTTTCTAATGAAGAATATGATTCTTTTTATGATGATGGAAAAATTGAAGTAATTTTATCGGGAATTGAATTTAGTGGAGATCCAGAATTTTTTTCTTATATTTATTCTCCTAAAATTTTTACTTCATTAAATTTTAATAAAATTGGTTTACATGATTTTGAAGATATTTATGATGCTAAACAAAGTTGTAAATATGAAGAAAATTTTGATTTTTGTTTAGAAACTTATTTATTTAATTTTGAAAGTTTTTCTGAGAAATTGGATGATAAACCCCGTGTTGTTCATTTGATTAGCAAAAAGAAATTTTTTATTGATGGTTCTTTGAAGAATATTTTTGTTGATTTTGTTTTAAAATAATTTTAGAAATATTTATAAAGATATTTCTATTAAATAAACTATGATAAAGAGGTTGAATAAAAGAGGTCAAAAAGAAATGGGTCCTGGATCTCTTTTAGCAATTATTCTTGGAGGGATTGCAGTAATATTAATTATTGTTGGACTTACTATGGGATTTGATCCTATTTTTAGTTTTTTTGATACTATTAATGTTGATACTGAATCTATGGCGTTAAAATGTGACCTATTGGCTTCTTCTGGAAAATCAGGATATTGTTCAGATAGAATTGTTATAGCTGCAACTAGTTTTGTGAATTGTGATTATGCTGTAAAGAATCTTGGGGTGAATATAGAATCTACTTATGGGGGGGAATGTGATAAGGAGATTGAAAAATTTATTTGTAATAAATTAGAATTAGAGGATGAAGATTTTAATGCAAATGATTACAAAGTTAATAAGCAAAAATGTCAATATTGGATGGGGTTAGATAAAGATGGAAATCCTATCACTTCTACTGGGAATTGTGTTTCTACAACTGGAAAATCTCGTTATTGCAATGATGTTTCTTTAAGTGAGTGTACAAGGGTTGAAGGATGTGAAATTGATACTTTAGATAGTTGTACTGGTCCTGCTGTAAGTTGTTCTACTTATGCTGAAAATAAATGTTCAACTCAATATGGTTGTGCTTGGACAGCTAATTAATTTTCCAAAACTTATTTAAAATAATTTTTCATTAGTTTATCATGGCACGTGGTGATTCTGAGCAAAGAAATAAACGTAAGGATAAAAAGAAAGAGAAAAGGAAACATCCCTATAAACAGGGCGGAAAGTTTCGTTCTACTACGGTTGTTGTTGGGAAAAAATAATTCATGATTGTGTCCACAATTTTATAAATGCTTTTTGTTTTAGTTCCTTATGTATGAGGTGATGTTTTTAATTGGGCTTGCTTTAGTTTGGATTGTTTTTGCTACTGTGCAGGATTTGAGGCACAGGGAGGTTGCTGATTGGCTTAATTTTTCATTAATAATTTTTGCACTTGGATTTAGGCTATTTTATGGATTGTTTTCTGAAGCAGGATTTGAATTGTTTTATCAAGGTTTAATTGGTTTAGCAATATTTTTTGCAGTTGGAAATTTGTTTTATTATGGGAGAATATTTGCAGGGGGAGATGCAAAGTTAATGATTGCCCTGGGGGCAGTGCTCCCTTTATTTGAAAGTTTTATGTTTAACTTGAAGATTTATGTTTTATTTATTTTAATTTTCTTGTTTGTTGGAGCATTTTATGGGTTAGGAGTTACAGTGTTTTTATCTATTAAACATTCTAAGAGTTTTAAGAAAGAGTTTTTTAGGCATTTGATTTCAAATCAAAAAATAGTTTATATGGTGATGTTGCTGGGATTGGTGATCATGGGTTTAGGTTTTGTTCAAGGATTACTTTTAATTTTAGGGGTTTTGATATTTATTCTTCCTTGTCTTTATTTGTTTGCAAAATCTGTTGATGAATGTTGTATGGTTAAAAAATTGAATGTAAATGAATTAACTGAGGGGGATTGGTTATACAAAGATTTGCAAGTTGGAAAAAAAGAGATGAAAGTTGATTGGGATGGTCTTAGTAAGGAAGATATAAAATTGATTAAAAAATATCACAAAAGTGTTGAAATACGGCAAGGAGTTGCATTTTTGCCTGTGTTCTTAATTAGTTTTTTAATTTTTATTTATATGTTTTATTCAGGTAATGTAGATTTCTTTATGGGATTCTTCTAGGTAACCAAAAGGTCATACCTCAAGGGCACAAGAACCTCTTCAAGGCGAGAACCTCTCAGTTTAAGGTATTCTTCGAGGTAACCAAAGTTTTTCTTTTATTTTCTTTGTTTTTTGTTTTTTGATTACTTTGGGTTTTTCTTTTTTTTCTAATTGTTTTTTGAGTTTTTCTAGTTCTTCTGGTTTTGCTTGGTGTTTTTCAGAACCAAGATTTTCATCTTTGTAAACAGGTAGTACATTCACAATTTCATGTCCAAATAAATTTGCAGAAGCAATTGTTACATCTTTTGGTTTGAATCTTGTTTTTAATTTTTTAGCAATCTTTTTTGCAAGTGAAAAAATAGTTTTTGGAAGTTCTGTGCTTGAAGAGATGTGTTGTTTTGGTATTAGTATTACATGTCCTTTTGAGATGGGGTTTATTTCTAAAATTGCAATACAATCCTTATTGTCGTCTATTTGATATGATTGGGCTGTTCCTGAGACAATGGAGCAAAAAATACATTGTTGTTGCTCTGGCAATGGCTGACTGCCATCCTCTTTAATTAGTTTATTTTGAATTAAGAATTCTTCAAATTGCGGGGAATCCATTGATTCTATTTGTGTTTTGGCAGATTCTTTTTGATCTTCTGGAAATGTTGAGGCAATTTGTTGAAGTACTTGTTTTTTTAATTGGTCTTCTTGTTCTTTAGATATCATTTTATTCTTTTTCTTGCAAAATCTTTAATGGCCTCATCATAGGAGATCATTATAATAATTATTATTGCTGTTACAAACATTATTTTTGTTTCTAGAGGGGAGAGGGTTTGACGTGTTTGCCACCACATGTACCCATAGACTAATCCAAATAGTCCCCAGATGCTTTTTCTTCCTATTGGGCTTATTCCAGAGCGATAGGTCATAAAGAATACAATTAATAGTGGAAGTCCTAATACAAGGATAATTCCTAGAGCTTGATAGGGGATTAGTAAATATTTGCTGATTAATTCATTGCTGAGATAGAATACTGCTATTATTGAGGAGGTTAAAGAAAGAATTACTGTCATTGATTTATTGTCTTTTCCAAAGCTTTTGTTTATGGCATAAAACACTAAGATGAATATAATTAGGAATAAAAGTATTTTTATGAACATTATTTCTCCCCCTACGCTAGATACAAATTGATCAAACATGCTGTTTAATGTCATGGGATTTAATAGATATTTTAGTTTAAAAATTATCTTGTTATCAAAGAAATATTTATAAAGTATTTTCCTGTAATGTATTTATGAAAAAGAGTTTGTTAGCAGTATTACTTTTAACAGTATTAGTATTTTCTATTTTTGTAGGGAGCATTGGAGTTGTTAGTGCAGCAGAGAAGTTTGGAAGTACTCAAATTGAAAAATTGTTTAAATTTGATGCAGGTCAATTTAGTTCTTGGATTGGAGTATGGGAAGCAGGAAAATTTAGTGATGATGGAGGAATAAGTGGAATTATGATTAAATATCTTTTTTTGGTTTTAATTGGATTGTTGGTTTTTTCTATTTTGGGTTTTGCACAATTTCCAGAGAATAAGGCTTCAAGAATGGTTATTGCAGTAATAGTTTCTTTTCTTTCAACCATATTTATTAATCCAGCTGCTTTTGTAGCAATGACTGCCGGGTATAGTGCGCTTGGAATTGCAATAGGTTTATTTTTCCCATTATTTATTCTTGGGCTTTTTAGTGTATATACTGCAATTAGAGTAAATGCTATAGGAATTATTTTACAAAAAATGTTGTGGTTATTTTATTCTGTTTTCTTATTTATTAAATCTGGAGCACAATTATTTATGGTTTATGTTCCAGATACTTCTACTGGTGCTGTTGTTGGCTCTACTACTAAGAGAGTGTTTTATAGTATTTTTGAATGGTTAGGCGGAACTGCTGCCACTGGTGCTGCTGCCACAGGAGATGCTAAGGTCATTACGATGGTATTATTTATTTCATCTATTGCAATATTTTTCCTTTTCTTTTTGAATAATGACGCGGTTACTCATTGGATATCTGCACAAATGAGATCAGCAGATATGGATAAGTATCAAGATACTGCTTCAAGAGCAAAAGCAGCTCGTGCTGCAGATGCAGAATCTACACGAAGTTAATTTTATGAGAAAATATTTAAGTGCATTTTTATTAGTTTATTTATGAAAAGAAGTGTGAAATTAATTTGTTTTGTTTTTTTAGTAATGATAATTTCATCTCTTGTGATTCCCGGAATTAATGCAGCAAGTGACGAGGAAGATAAAGGTCTTTTTGACACTATTTCAGATGCTTTTACTGATAAAATTGAATGGGTTGTTGGATCTAAGAATTTTGAAGGGGATGAAATAAATCTTTCTAATCCTTTAGATTATTTTTTTACTGATGGTTGGAAATATTTGTTATTTGGAGTTGCAATAGCTTTTTGGATGATTTTATTCAAATTTTTTGCTCCACGTTCTGAATCTCCTAGTTATGCGGAAGTAGGTCCGTTGGCAAAATACTTTATTTGGGTTGGTTTGGTTCTTCCCATAGCATATGTTATTTTGATGGGGATTCCTCTATTAAATAGAATTTTACAAATAATTACTTTAGAATTTTTGTTTGTAAATAAAGGACTTTGGGGATTTTTGATTAGGTCCTTGGTTATAGGAACTGTTTTGTATTTTAGTCCAGTTCTTTTAGAGGCATATTTTAAATCAGAGAAGAAGAAAGAATTATATCATAGGGCATTGCGAAAAGTTGCTGGAGAGGAATTGAATAAAATTCATCTTAAAAGATAAAAGTATATAAATTTAAAATAGTTTAAATAAAAATGAATAATCAAAAAGGGACGGATAAAAAAGGAGTGTTTTTAACCACTCAGGTAACAATAATAATCTCGGTAATTGTGTTGGCAATTTTTTTAGGAACAATAATTTATCAAGAAGTAACTGCAGATAAAACAGGCGAAGGGGCAAGAGAGTGGATTGTGGGTATTACTCCTGAATTTGCAGAGGGTGTTATACATAATTTTTTATTGGAAGGTTCAACTGGTAATTTTTTTGGGGGTACTATTGGAAAAACAAGGGATATTTTAGGATTTAATGAGGGGGCTTGGGAGTTTGGGCAATATCTTTTTACGGGATTGTTTGTTGGGCTTTGGCTTTGGGTTGTTTTTTTATTAGCAAGTCTGGAGAGGTTGGTTGCTTTAATTCCTGTTGTGGGAAAAACTATTGCTAGTGCTACTTCTGGAGGCAGGTACGTTAAGAATTTACAAAATAGTTGGCTAGGCATTATTGCAGATAGATGGCATAAAATGATTATGATTGCAGTGGGTTATGCAGTAATTATGCAAATTCCTTTGTTAAATTCTTTCATCAAAATAGTTACTTTTGAATTTTTGTTAGGTTCTACTGGAATGGTTTGGGGGGCATTAATGCGTTCTTTTATTATTGCATTTTATATTGGTTTTTTGCCTACGGCTATAGAACAATATTCCAGATATAAAATTAGGAAAGGTTATTATCATGCAGTTGAAAGGGAAAAAGCCATAATGACTTTAGATAAAATTAGGGCTGGAAATTAATATGGATTTTAAAAAATTATTTTGTTTTTTGTTTCTATTTTTGTTTCTATTTTCTTTTGTTAGTGCAGAGGAGAATGATGTTTCTCAAAGTAGTTCTGGAGTAAGTGCAGTAGGAGTTTATGATTCTATTCAAAAGGTTGTTGGAAAAGGAATGTTTGAATTTATTTTTCCTCCTTCAAATACTTTGTCCAGGATGGCTAATTTTATTGGTTATTTTTTTATTGGGTTTTTTGCGGGATTATATTTGTTTATAATCATTACTTTTATTAGGTTATTTGATTATTTAAAAATGAAAGTTTTAGGTATGAGGAGGCGTCTTTATAATCCTTTTTCAGGGGGGAAAACTGTTTGGTTTGGGATAATTGCAGGTCGTCTTTGGAAAGTGTTTTTGATGGGAATGGGTTATGCAGTGATTATGCAAATTCCTTATATCAATAAAATATTTTGGATATTGACTTTGGATTTTTATGCAGAAAATCTTTTTGTAAAAGCTTTTTATGTTGCTTTAATTGTTGGGATTACCCCTTCTTTATTTGAATATTATTGGAAGGTGAAATTAAGTACTCAATATGATCAAGCAATAGAAGAGGAAATGAAGGCAAAAGCTAATGTTAAGAAAAATTAAAAATTTAGTTTAATTCAAATATTGTATTTTTGGTATTCTCTGTGTATTCTGCATCATATGCATCTTCATTAGGGTTTGTGGGATCTTTGTAGTTTGAATTAGTTTGATATGAATTATCTGAATCATTTGGATTAAAATCTTCATTATTTCTTACATATAGTCTTTCAAAATATTGTCCTGATTCTTTAATACCTAATTCTGCTCCAAGTTCATCTTGGGTTTCAATAAATCCATTGTATTTTTTAAGATCTTCTTTAGAGAATCCTTGCGGGTTGCCCATTATTTTATTTCTTAATTTTAAAATTTCTGTTCTTATTTGATCAAAAGATTTTTGTTTTATTGCTTTTTCTCTATCTTTGTTGAATTTTTTAAAAGTTTCTTCTTGATTAGTATATTCCCCTGTTTTTTTCATTTCTTCTTCAGCCATTCTTCCAAGAATTTTATAGGTTCCTGCATTTCTAGTTTTGTTTTTCATAAATCCTAAACCATTTTCAATAAAATTGTACCATTTATCATTCGGGGTTGATTGATATTTTGCATCTGGGTCAATTTTTTCTAATTCATTTGCATTCCCAATCGCTTCTGCTGTTATTTTAACCCCATTAATTACTTCTCCAACTCTATCTTTTGCAAATCCATATACTGCTTTAGAGTTTTTTGCAGCTAATGCTCCTGCCACAGCCATTAAAGGTCCTCCAATAACCAATCCTGCAATTCCTCCCACTGTTCCTTTAACACCAAGTTTTTGGGTTATATCTTTTATTGGTTTAATTAGATGTGCACGTCTATCTCGATTATATTGGTCTTTATCCTCCATAAATTTTACAGCTTGATCATAGTATTTGTTTGTTTCCATGTTATTTAGAGGGGTTTATAGTATTTAAGTCTTACTATTGTGTTACCACTGAAGAATGGGACAAAATCAATAAAACCGAAGTAATTAGTTTTAAAAAGTTCTGTAGGCATTTCTTTTTATGAAAAAGTTGGGTGTGGTGTTAGGAGTAATGATTCTTTGTATGTTTATGACCTCTGCTGCCTTGGAAACCCTTGCAGAAGGAGTAGATAAGATTCCAAGTGATATTGGAGATGTTAAAGAGACTGCTGGAGATTATCTAAAGCAAGAATGGGGAAAAATGTTGGGGGATAGTTGGATAGGTGGAGTTTTGAATGGTTTGGATGATTTTTTTACTATTTTTAATCCTGTTTGGAATAGTGTTTTAGGAGTTACTTTTTCTTTATCTTGGGTTTTTATTTTGACTTTTGCATTTTGGATTTTATTTTTGGTTTATGCTTGGAGAGTTGCAACGGTTGTAAAGGCATTTATGTCTTTGAAATATTCTAGTTATTATAAATGGGGAATTTGGCTAATATTTTTTGTGTTTATATCTTCTGCTAGGTTTGCTAGGAATTTGGCTAATTGGGTTATAACTTTTATTGAAGGTAAGGGGGATTGGCAAGTGCAGTTCATTGCAATAATTATTATTCTTGGAGCAATTGTTTATGGAATTATGTTCTCTAAGGTTATTGAATCTTGGGCTTTAGGTGTTAAAAAAGAGAGGAGATTTAGTAGTGTTGAAAAGAATGTTGAGAAACAAAAAGATGTTTCAAAGAAAAGAACAGAAAAAATTCAAAAGATTAATAGTAAACAAAAAGAAGATCAGATGATAAAAGATATTGAAAAACAAGCTCGGGAAGATTTTGAAGGCGCTAGCGAATAATTTTAAGCAATTTTTCTCATATCAATTACTTGTACTGATTGAACGTTTTCTATGTCTTTGAATGCTTCTTCAACTTCGTCAAGTTCTCCGTCTTCTGGCCATTCAAAGAATGCGATTATTGCTTTTAATCCAAATGCAATTGGTTCTTCTTCATATTCTCTATTTCTTCCTTTTTTTGATTCTACAATTGATTGTGCTTCTTGTTTTATTTTTTCTAAATCTGCAGATGGAGAATTTGGCATTATTTTTATTTTTATTCCTACTATTCCTGTCATATTAATTTGTGACGAAATGAGTTTATAAAGTTTATTGGAAGTTTTGATTTAGGTTGGAATATCTAAGTTTTATTCCCATAATACTTATAAATACGTTTGATTTTTTCTTGTCATGGGTGACGGAAATTATGATAAGATTCTTGAGAGAATCGCTAAATCTTCTGGGTTAGAGAAAGGTGAGATTGAGAGGCGTGTTGAAGCAAAACGAGCTAAGCTTGCGGGATTGATTAGTCTTGAGGGTGCTGCGCAAGTTGTTGCTGCTGAATTGGGTATTTCTTTTGACAATGAACATTTGAAAATAGATGAGTTATTACCTGGAATGAGAAAGGTAAATGTTACTGGAAAAATTATTAATATGTTTCCTGTAAGAACTTTTACAACTAAAAAAGGTGATGAAGGAAAGGTTTCTAATTTTGTAATAGCAGATGATACTTCGAATATCAAAGTTGTTCTATGGGATACTGCTCATATAGGATTAATTGAGAAAGGAGATGTTAAGGTGGATAGTGTTATTGAGATTGCTAATGGAAGTATGAGGGATAATGAAATTCATTTGGGAAGTTTTTCAGAGTTTAAGTTAAGTGATAAGGTTTTTGAGAATGTTCAAACAGCTAAAATTGTTAAGGAGAAAAATATAGCTGATTTTAGAATTGGGGATAATTCAAGTGTGCGTGCATTTGTCGTTCAAGCATTTGATCCAAAGTTTTGGAATGCTTGTCCTGAGTGCAATAAGAAAACTATTCAAGAAGGCGAAGGATTTATGTGTAAAGAGCATGGAAAAGTTGCTGCTGAAAAAAGAGCTTTAATTAGTATTGTTCTTGATGATGGAACAGAAACAATAAGGTCTACTTTATTTCATGACATGTTAGGTTCAATTGGATTAACTGATTTGGAAAATCCTGAAATGTTAATTCAACAAAGACAAAATCTTCTTGGAAAAGAAATGGTTTTTTCTGGAACTGTAAAAAATAATAGTTTTTTTAATACTACTGAGTTTAATGTTAATGGTGTTGAAGAAGTGAATATTGAGGAATTGGTTGCGAAGTTAGAAGGAAAGGCTTAAAAATTATCTTTAATTTAGTTAGTTATGTTTTTAAAAAAGGGGCAATTATTAATTCTTCTTGTAAATGTTATTTATTTATTTCTAGCATTTATTCTTTTTTTTGGAAGACAAAATTATGAATTTCTAATGTATGTTGGAGTAATAATTTTTTTACTTATTTTGATTATGCTTACTTCTAAAAAAGTAAATTATCCAAATTTTGTTTTATGGGGCTTGACTATTTGGGGGATTCTTCATATGCTTGGAGGAGGAGTTATTTTTAAGGATGGTTCTGTATTGTATGGATTAATTTTGGTTCCCCTCTCAAATGCTTATTCTATTTTTAGATATGATCAATTTGTTCATATTCTTGGATTTGGAATCGCAACTCTTTTAATTTATGTTTTGTTAAAACCCTTGCTTAAGTCTAATTTGAAATCTTGGTCTGCACTTTCAATTGTGGTCATCATGGCGGGTTTTGGAGTTGGGGCTTTAAATGAAATGCTTGAATTTATTGTGACTGTTTTTGTTCCAGAAACTGGGGTTGGAGGATATATTAATACTTCTTTGGATTTAGTGTCTGATTTAATTGGTGCAATTTTAGCAATGATTTATATCAGAATTAAAAAAGGTAATATTTAATGTTAATTAGAACTCATTTAGCAATAACTTTGTTTTTTATTTTACTTTTACTTCCAGTTATTGATGCTAAGTTGGTTTTTGTGGGGGTTGCGTTGCTTGCAACTTTTATTCCAGACATTGATTCTAGATTTTCAACCATTGGGCAAAAAAAGATTGCACGTCTTTTACAGATTTTTACTAAGCATCGTGGAATGATTCATAGTTTTACTTTTCTTTTAACTATTACTTTGGTTCTTGTTTTATTTTTTCCAGTTGTTGCTTTGGGGTTTTTTCTTGGTTATGCATCTCATTTATTTGCAGATAGTTTTAGTGTGGATGGAATAATGCCCTTTTATCCTTCTAAGAAAAAAAGTTGTGGAGTTGTTAGAACTGGGGGGAGATCAGAAATTATTGTTTTTGTTATTTTTATTATTGCGGATTTGGGGTTGTTAATGCTGAGAATTGCAAATACTATATTATAGTCGATAAATGCTTATAAACTGGAACTGGTTTTATTTTTTATGGTTGTGAAAAAAGAAGCAAAAAAGGCTACTGCCTCGTTAAAAGAGACTTCTAGCATAAGTGATTCTGAACAAAAAGAAATAAAAAAAGAAGATAATAAAGAACCGCAATTAACTGATTTGCCAGGTATTGGACCTGCTGTTGCTGCTAAGTTAGATTCTGCTGGAGTGTTTGATATGATGTCTTTGGCTGTGATGAGTCCTGCTGTTTTAGGTGATGCTGCTGGAGTAAGTAGTGCTGTTGCTAGAAAAGCTATTCAGGCTGCTAGGAATATGCTTGATTTAGGGTTTTCTGATGGGTTGCAATATGCTAAGAAGAGGGAAAATGTTTCTTATATCACAACAGGAAGTAATAATTTGAATGAGCTCTTGGGAGGAAGAGGTATTGAGAGCCGAGCCATTACAGAAGCTTTTGGAGCTTATGGCTCGGGTAAAACTCAATTAGG
>Ga0075122_10000863_pt1 | contig 22832 bp, 32 predicted proteins | sample AntAceMetag02UKB_FD_69790 | JGI IMG/M metagenome (GOLD analysis project Ga0075122, IMG submission 69790) | Saline lake microbial communities from Ace Lake, Antarctica - Antarctic Ace Lake Metagenome 02UKB | ecosystem: Environmental > Aquatic > Non-marine Saline and Alkaline > Saline | place...
GAACAGAACCAGACGGAGAAGCGGATTCCTGGGAGGATTTTTCTGAGGAACCGGGTTTTTTTGTTCCAATCACGAGGATTTAGCCCCCAAATACCATTTACACATAAAAGCTTCGCACAAGATGTATTACCAGTAGTTCGCTTTTATACATACGAACGTTACTATTCTAAAGTTTTCGCACACGTTTTTATATCCGAACTTATTTAATAAAGAATGCCTGTAATTAATTGTAAAAATTGTGGAAAAGAAGTAATTGCGCATTCAAAGAATTTGTGCACGACTTGTTACAAAAAATTAATTTGGAAACCAAAAGATAAAATCTGTAAGCGTTGTGGGAGAAGCAGACCCCACCATGCAAAAGGATTTTGTGCCGGATGTTACAACACTCTTTTTAGACTAGATGCAACAAAGGCTTGGAATCACATGAAAAATTATGGTCTAGATTTTGAAACATATAAAAAAATAACAGAAAAATGCGCAATTTGTGGTTTTGATAAGGTTGTTGATCTGCATCATTTAGACCAAAATAAAAAAAACAATGCCTCAGAAAATTTAATCGGGTTATGCCCGAATCACCACCAAATGTTGCATACTTTAAAGCATCAAGACGAAATATCCAAACTTTTGAAAGAAAAAGGATTCGAATCAAAAGAAAGAAGATTAGATTAATTTTCCTTTTGGACGAAGAAATCTGGCTAAGCCGGTTTCGGAATTTATCTCTTCAAGCATCCTCTAAATCGGGATCATCAAAATCTTTTTCAAGAAAATCTTTATACTCCGCATCTCTTTTCTTCTTGCAAACATCACAGTACTGCCTTCTCGGGCTTTTAGCAGTAAATTCCTTACCGCAGCCCCTGCATTCTTTAGGTTTCATATAAAAAATAACTCAAGAACTCTTTTAAATCTTCTTATGCTCCGACATACTTCAGAGTTTCATAAACCAAAAACACCGGCCAAACAATCGCTTTCAAAAATCCAAGCACACCAACCCAAAAACCGGTTGCCGTTGAGATATAATATATTGCACTTCCAATAAAACCCAAACCATACGCTGCGCCACCACAACCACTAGAGCAACCAGAAGATTTTTCACTCTTACATTTATCCATCAATTTGTCAGCACCATCTATTTTAATGTTAGCTGAGGAATTTTTCTTTGCCATATTATGCTAAAGGGTAAAACCTTTTTAAACGTTTCTCATACATTTGCCCTGGGGACAAACACATTCCTCCGGAGGTAGACAAAAACAGCCCTCGGTCCGATTCTTTTCGAATTCTTCTATTTGTGTTGAGTTATAACACCCACAGCCACAAGTTCCAGTTTCTCCAAAGACAAAACAATCCGAAGCTTCAACACATTGGACGTTTTCCTCTTGCGAAGAATTATTTGTACTTGGGAAAAATAAAATAATCATGATTAAAAAAACTCCCAAGATAATTCCATGCTGCTTTGTAAACTCGAACTTCATAAGATTTCTATAAGAAGGAAATTTATAAAACTAACTATAATAAAAGATAAAGTAATAAGCTAATGATCCCTACTATAAAACAATAAAATCCAAAAACCCAAAAATATCCTTTTTTAACAATGCCATATAGAAAATTTAGAAAAATCCAACTTAGAATAAAGCATACAAGAAATGCAACCAACAAAGAATAATTAAAATCAAAAGCCCCAGATTCTGAGATCATTGCACCAACCGCAAGAGGAATAAATAACAAAAAAGAAAACTTTATCGCTTTTTCTTTGGGCAATTTACTAAACAAACCTCCGGAGATAGCCATTCCACTTCTTGATACCCCCGGAAAGAGAGCAAGAGCTTGCATTAAACCAATACCCAAAGAATTTTTCCAATTCAATTTTTTGTTTCCAGAAAAACTTCTCGTAGACAATAGAATAATTCCCGTGAAAACAAAAGCAATGCCCAAAAACAAAAGATTTGATAAGGCAGTTTCTATATGGGATTTAAACAAAACACCGACGGCAAACGCAGGGAGTGTTGCAACAATTAACCAAATCCACAGGCTTCTTGTTTCCTTCTTGAAACTTAATAAATCAAAGATTTCCTTTCTTGTGAAAATCAAGATCGCAAATAAAGATGCAGTATGCAAAACCGTTATTAAAAATAAATTAGGTTCAGAAAGAATACTCCCCAACAAGGCCAGATGCCCCGAACTACTAACTGGAAGAAACTCTGTCGTCGCCTGAACGATCGCCATCAATATTTCATATAACATAAATCCTTCAACAATTTAGCGTATAAAAATCTTGTTCTGAATCAATTAACCTCTTAAGTGATCTTCAATCCTTTTTTTCATTTCAATTTTTTGTTCAGGAGTCAAATCCTCGTCGAGCTCGGGATAAAAATCCCTGTCTTCTCCCTGCCGGTGACTTATTAAAAGATTTTTTAGTTCTTCTATATCTTCAATTCTTTCTCCATCGATGGCATCCTCAACATCTTTAACCAATTCGAGAATTCTTCCATGCTGTTCCATCAAATCAAAAATTATAGGGATATCTTCTCCTTTAATCTTATTATACAAATCAAAGATGGCTTTTTCCTCCATGAAAAAATGTTTCTCTAAGTTCCATTTGAATTTATTAAAAAGGCCCATGTTTGAGGAATCCCCCTTAAATTTTTCCAGCAAACTATCAAGGTTTTCATGTTCTTTTAACATAAGGGTTTGAATCATTCTTTCCATAAAATTCAAAGGAAATTATATTTTAAATAATTTGCCCAAACAATTATAAACGTGTTCGCACAATCTAGAGTATGAAAAAGGGCAAAAAGAGACCGGAGAAGATTAAAGCCGTTGTCTTCGACGTCGGAGGAGTTTTGGCATTAAATAGTTCCTCTTATTTCTCCGCCCATAAACATCAAAGAACAAAAGGGGTTCACGATTTCATGGCCGAAAAATTAAAGATCCCTTTTGATCAATGGATAGATTCTATCGACACCCCCTATTCTTTAGCAATAGAGGGAAAATTATCTGAGAAAGCAGTTTTAAAATCAATCTCCCAAAGGAATAATGTTTCAGAAGGAAAATTAAGAAGACTATTGCTAAAAGCGTACAGAAAAAATTTCAAGAAAAATAAGGGGCTTTACAGATTTGCCTTTAAACTCAAAAAACAAGGGTATCAAATTGCAATTCTCTCAGATCAATGGCGGATATCTGAAAAAGCAGTAATGCCAAAGAGATACACCAAGAAATTTTCTCCAGTGATAGTTTCATGTGACGTGGGGATAAGGAAGCCGGGCAGGAAAATTTATAGATTACTTCTAAAAAAATTAGGCATTCCTTCCAAGAATTGTGTTTTTATAGACAATCAAATCTGGAATATTAAACCCGCAAAGGCATTAGGATTCAAAACAATTCTTTTCAAAAACAACGAGCAAACGTTTAGACAACTTTCCAAACTTGGGATAAAATTAAAATGACACCCGAAGAATTTTTACGAAAAATAGCGGTTGAATTAAAAATATCTAAGAATTCAGAATATACCGTTAGAAATTATTTAAGGGCAAACAAAGAGCTTTTGGACTATCTGAAAAAAGTCCCAGAGCAAATTACCGAAGACGATGTCAAACTTTTTATGTCAGAAAAACTTTCGGAGAGATCTTCAAGTTCAGTAATCGTTTTTCTCTCTGCTTTGAAATATGCTTATTCGGCGATCCTTGGAAAAGATCCGACCGCGAGAATCAAGAGACCAAAAAAAGAAAAGAGACTTCCAACTGTTTTAACAAAGAGCGAAGTAATACTGCTAATTAATTCCACAACCAACAAAAAATCTAAATTGATGTTATCCCTAATTTATGCTTGTGGTTTCCGAGTAAGCGAATTAATAAATTTAAAAATTGCCGATCTAGAATTTGACGAAAAGATTGGCCAAGTTCGTCAAGCCAAAGGAAAGAAAGATCGTGTCTTCAACATCCCAAGTTTTTTAATTAATGATTTAAGAAAGCAAGTCAAGCTACAAAAAGAAGCCAACCAAGAATATCTTTTTACAGGGCCAAAAGGGAAATTGTCCTCGAGGAACCTACAAAAAATTGTTCAAAACACAAATAAAAAATCCGGAATAAAAAAAGAAGTCCATGTTCATACTTTAAGACACAGTTTCGCAACACATCTTCTAGAAAACGGAACAGATATAAGGAAAATACAAGAATTGTTGGGGCACAGTGATTTATCAACAACACAAATTTACACACACATTTCAACAGAAGAATTAAAAAAGATAAAATCTCCATTTGATGAATTAATGGATGAAAAAAAGAAGGAAACTTAAAATGCAAAAAACAAAATGTTCAAAATGCGGATTTGAATCGGAGAATAATTTAAAAAAATTGGGCCTAGACCTGTGTAAAGTTTGTTTTTCCTTTGCTCCACACGACCCAGAAGGATTAGATTCTTACATTGAAGAAACAATTCCAGAGAAAAATATTGAAGCATTTAGGAAATTTGCCGAATTGAAAGGCCAACCCCAAAAAGAAGCGATGTTAAAGAAAGCATCTCAAGGAGAAGTTATGTCCCGAGCACCCTTTGGTTACACCTGGAAAGAGAATAAACTGGTTCCCGCACAAAATTACAGAGAAGTAGAAGAAATATTTGAGGATTTTTTAAACAACAATTTAAGTTTAAGAAAACTTGCTGAAAAACACAATCTTTCGGTCAACGGATTAAAAAAGATATTAACTAATTTCACCTATATTGGAAAAGTAAAGTTCAATAATCAAACCCATGAGGGTAAACATCAAAAGATAATCTCTTCAACTTTGTTCAACCATGTTCAAAATAAGTTGGATAAATTAGGGATTAAAAGAAGTTGAATATATGCTTTTGAGAACATATTTGTTTTTAAGTATGAAAAATACCTAAAAGTATGGGAAAAAGAAAATGCAGCGAGGGTCAAAATTCTTCGAACAATCGCAGCGGGCATAGAAACGGAAAAACTTCTCGTTTGGAGGTTGGGGCAAATGATCTACACCCTTTCACTCCAATAACGAATAAGCACGGCAAATACATCCCGGTTTGTTCTTTTTCAGGACACCAGGGGATTTTGGGCAAATTAAAAGCGCGCAGATGTGAAAGAAAAAGATGTATCTATCTGCGATATTATTCTGAAGGTGTTCCCCCTTACTACGATGATCAAAAAGCTAGTGGCTCCACGGAAGAGAATTAGTTCACTTTTAATCACCTATAACTAGTCTGCCTTTTTCCTCTTGCTCGACTGTCATCAGGCTTGTAGGCTTCTTTTCTACGAACGTCAGCAACTAAAAGATTTCTATCATATTCAAGATAAGCCTTTTCAAGTTCTTTTGACCCAGAAAATTTAACAATTGCTTTTGCAAGTGCAAGTCTAGCTGCTTCTATTTGGCCTTTTTGTCCACCGCCCCGGACATTTATAGCAACATCAAAATCCAATTTTCCTAGAACGGCTTCAGCAATTTTCAAGGGTTCCTGAATCCTCAATTTATCAAGGAATTGTAGATTAGAAAAATCTAGGTCATTCACTGTGATTTTACCGGTGCCTTCGGGCCTCAATACTGCTCGAGCAATTGCCGTCTTTCTCTTTCCAGATTCAATAATTCTCGGCTTTACCATATTTTCTTTAACCATTTTACAAAAAGACTCCCTTTTGGAAAATGCGTAAAATTTTTAATTTTTCCATTTTATTTATGTTTTCTCAAATCCCCTACCATTATAGATTTTGATTTTGGCTTTCCTGCAAGAGAAATTTTTTCTGCTTCCCCAATTTCCTTAGGGGTCCCAACAAAACACCGTATCCTTTTCAGAGCTTCTTTACCTCTGCCTCTCCGGTGATTTGGTAACATGCCCCTAATAGTTCTTTTCACAATTTGGTCGCTTGACCTTGAAACCTTCGGCCCCTTTTGACCACTTCCTATTCTCGCACGCATATCCGCAAGATCTTGTTCGATCATTTCTTTATTTCCAGTGATTATAACTTCTTGGCAATTCACAATTGCAAGTTCATTTCCCAACAAAGCTTGTTTAGCGACATGGCTGGCAAGTCTTCCCATCGGAGTTTGTTTTCCATCGATAATTATTTTTACCATTTTACAAAAAGACTCCCTTTTGGAAAATACATAAAATTTTTAATTTTTTCATATTATTTGTCCGTTTTTACCACTTTAATTCCTTTCGCTTCTGGATTTGATTTAATCTCGTCCAATAAATTTGAAGTTTCACAACCAGCATTTTTCAGTTTCTCAGTCGCATTTTCAGAAAAATTTAATGCGACGATTTTTAGCTTTTTTTCAGGGCTTCCCATAGACAAAACCTTTCCAGGGACAACGAGAGTTTCTTTTCCATCCGAAATTTTATTCAGACTTTCAAGATTTACCACAATGAAATTACTTCGGGGGCCCGCAAGAATGCTGGCAACTTCCAGCCACGCAGGATTCTTTTTAGCTTCATTTACAGTTTTAACTATCTCGGAAGAATTCTTTTTCTTAAGTTGTTTTTGAATTTTACTTTTTGATTTCATCCTATCTAACAAGAAGTATTAACTTCCTGCTAACGCGTTAACTCGCAGTTATAATCTCAGACAAAAATAGCTTTATAAAGTTTTTTATACCTTCGATTTCAGTTATTTTCGAGGTTCGTAAGCACGCTCACGATAAAAGTCTTTTGGCTCTTCGCGATACAATGCTCGCGTACATTACTCGGCGGGAATGCCGGAGTGGTCAAACGGGTTTGGTTAAGGTCCAAATGGCTTCTGTCTACGAGGGTTCGAATCCTTCTTCCCGCATGTATATCTCAAATATCTTCAAATTAACTAAAGAACTATTTCAAACCTTTTCCAACTTCTTCCAAGTCTTTTTTCAACTCTTTTATTGAATTAATAAACATGTCCTTTGTTGAAAGTTGACCGAAGCTTTCCAGATTGATAACTAACTCTCCTTGCGGTTTAACTTCAATGCAATTTTCTTTACCTATCTTTTTCAAAGCGTCAACACAAGCCTCGCAAGTATCTCCTTTGTATTTTGCTTTTTCATTAACAATAACTTTCCCATCCTTGTTTTCTAATATCCCTTTCGGACAAATATCAACAGCCTCGAGAGGGCAGTTTTTTAATTTAACATCCATCAATTCATTATAGAACATCAATCCTGGAGAAAATTTTGCATGATCATTTCCTTTTCCTGCTCGGATAAACGCTTTCACATTCAGCTCCTGGCCTTTACTTAAAAGAGTTATTGGGATATTCTCATATACAACTTTAGCGCTTCCTTTGAATTCTCCGGAGGAGACAAAACCTTCCTTTTTACTTTGGAGAGTTAATTCTTTTTCAGTAGAATCGCTAACATTTCCAGGGGTTACAATTGGAACTAATCCTAATCGGTGAGCAATTGTCTCATCGTAAAGTGGAGAATCATTCTTTGATATTTCAAGCTCATCTATCGCCAAAACTTTTATCTTCCCAAGGTACCTTCTTATAGCATTTGCTAATGTGTAGTTCATATCTGCTTGAAAAACAAGCCCGTTTTTTGTTTCGTTTATTTTTTTCATTTTACAAATACCCTTGTTTGGAAACTACGTAAAATCTTTGATTTTTCCATATTATTTTTATAAATTTAACTCTTTTAAAGCTTATCTATTTACGGTCTTCTTCCCCTTCTACCACCTTTCACTTTTGGGCCGCCCCTCGGGCTTCTAGTAACATCCAAGATATTCAAAATTTTGAAGCCGGCTCTTGACAAACTTTTCATGATCGCGTTTGTTCCTGGGCCCGGAGCAGGATTTCCAGTTTTCGTTCTTATCCTAACATATAAATTTTTAACGCCGATTTCTTGCAAAGACTCTCCAATTCTTCTTGCAATAAACATCGCTATTGTTGGGTTTGCCTTTAATCGGCTATGCTTTGTAACCATTCCTCCATCAACTTTTGCGATTGTTCTTCCGGCCATGTCTGTAACGTGCGCGATTGTGTTGTTGAATGAAGTATAAATATTAACAACAGCCTCGTACTCTTTTTTCTTTTTCTCAACTTTCTTCTCCTTCGGAGCTTCTTTTGTCTCTTCCACTTTTTCTTCCTTTATTTTTTCAGCCATTATTCTTTTTTCTCCTCGGGTTTATTTTTTTCAGAAGGTTTTTCTTCTTTTGGCGCTTCTTCCTCTTTCTCAACTTTCTTCTCCGGCTTTGATTTTTTTACAGTAATTTCGCTTTCGGATTTAACCGGGACAATATAAGATGGGCTGTTAACAACCCTGCCACCAATTAAAACTTTTTTGTGAGTTATTAATTGTCTTCCACCTTTCATTGTAGTCGCAAGCCTTTTCTTAACAACAATTGTCTGGAGCCTTCTCTTCAAATAATCTTCAATCTCAAGGCCCAAAACATCTGCAATCGAGTTAACTTCAAATCCCAATTTATTCAAACGAGCAAATAATGCTTTCTGTTCTTCAACATCCGCGGAAATTAATTTTTTTGCTTTCTCTCTCATAGATTTAATCTTTGCATCTGATCTCCAAATTTCTTTTTTATTTTTAAGACCATAATTTTCTTTCAAAATATTTTCAGAATCTATCCTTGCCTTATCAAAAGGCCTTTTCGGTCGTGAATATTTTTTGTGTTTCCTCTTCATTTTATTCTTTCTTTACAACTTTCTTTTTAATTCCAGAACCTTTAGACCTATTTTTCCTAAAGTTGCCCCGTGTCCTCTGACCTCTTGTAGGAAGATTTGCGCCGTGCCTCAAACCACGATAACTCTTAATTTTTCTCAATCTTTTTATGTCAAATTCCTTTTGCAAATCCAAATCTGAGACAACAAGATGTTTGTCTTCTCCAGATTCAATATCCTTTTGCCGATTCATCAAATATTTTTCCTCAATACTTTTCAACTCTTTTACAAATTTTGTTATCTTCTCAATCTCCGCATCGTCCATAAGACCGACCATTTTTGGTTTGTCAAGGCCCATTTTTTTGCAAATATAATTTGACATTGCCCAAGAAATACCTTTAATTTTTGTAAGTCCCGCATAAATTTTCATCCCACCCTCTATATCTTTCGAGAGGATTCTAACAATTCTTTCTTTAGCTTTCTGTTCTTCGTTTGGTTGTTTTTCTTTCACTTCCATAGTCTATAATTAGTTTTTTCAAAGAGTTTTTAAAGGTTCCGCTATACCTGGATACTGTCTAATCAATTAACAAATAGATTGTATCTCTGCATGGTTGTTAATTCTTCAAATATTCTTTTTTCGATTGCTTTTTTCGGATCGGGAAGGTTAGAAATCCGATTCTCCATGTCTTCAAAACTCTCAAATTCCTTTTCTCTTCTCTTCTCAAGTATCTCTTTCATGTGTTTCTTGCCCATTCCGGGAAGCAATTCAATCTGATGAACTCTTTTGTTCATCGCTTCAGATTTGTTATAAAATTCAAGAAGTTCTTTCGCTTTCGCTTCCACATAATTCTTAATATGTTCTTCTAATTGAGCTTTGGCGGCTTCCCCAAGTTTTTCTCTTTTCAGTCTTCCTAGAATGTAATAAATCTTCTCTCTTTTCCCTTCCCCAATATAAGCTTCCTCTCCAATTTCAAGAGAAACTCCTCTCCGAGGAACAAGTTCGAGCAATACTAGGTTCTCTTTCCCTATCGCCTGCGCGATTGGCATCATCTTTTTCTCCAAGGGATAGCCGTTTGGCAGGTACTCTAGTACTATTGCATATTCTTCTTTGTCCATTTTACAAAAAAGCCCCCTTTTGTAAAAGGTATAAAACTTTTAGTTTTTTCATTTTACAAAGATACTTCCTTTTGGAAAATATATAAAATTTTTAATTTTTTCATTTTACAAAGATACTTCCTTTTGGAAAATATATAAAATTTTTAATTTTTTCATTTTATTATTTAAAAGATTTAATTTTTTCGAGGAGAGCCTTCACTTCTTCCTCATTTAAAGAAATATCTACAAAAATCTTATTCAATTCTTCTTCTGTCTCAGGAATCAAATCAATTACTTTTGCAATATGTTCGGCTTTAACTTTCAAGAAATCAAGACCCTCGATTTCTTTTCTAAGCTCTTTTGCCTTTTCTGGTTTTATCTTAACGAATTTCTTAACGAATCCCGTCGTCTCTTTTTCGCTGTCGCTCTTTCCCAAATATTCAGACGATTCTGACATACTCAGCGGTTTTTCTTCAATTATCATTTTTTGTTTTTTCCAATGTTTTTAACTTAGTTAAATGAATGGGGGAGATTATATAACTCTTTTCCTTTGCGTGATCTTTGATATCTACAACATACGAGCTGCCTTTCTTTTCCCTTATTGTTCCGGTCCTTCCCTGCATTCTTTTAGGAGTATTCGACTTCTGTGATCGTTCCAAATTGACACTAACAACATCCCCATCAGAGAACTTTTGAAAGTACTTACTAAGTTTCAGCTTTCCCCGCGTTCTAAGTGATTTTTTCCTTACCATTGAATTTTTTCCTTTTGCGTTTAGATTCTATTGTCCAGAAAATTTCTAATTTTCCTTGCCATATTAAATTCACTAATAAACCATTTAAAAAACTATCCCTTTATAAAACAAAAAGAAATGCTTATGAAAATTCCCGGGTTTCTTCAAGAGTTTCAAGCCCCGGTTCTGGCATTTCCATCCCAAGAGTTCCTTGGTCTGTTAAGTTCTGCCTGTCTCCATCTTCTTTCAGATTATTCACAATAGTGCTAAAAGTTTTTTCTCCATACATCCCGATTCCGCATCTCTCACAAAGATCGATAACACTTTCAGAAGAAAGTTCTTTTCCGCAATTCAAACAGTTTGTCACAATTTTTACCTCTTTTTTAAGCTAAGAAACTTTGGGGAAAATGGTTTTTAAAGATTTGTATAATTTTATTCATATCTCAGTGCATCAACTGGATTAATCTTTGACGCTCTATGGGCCGGAATCGCTCCTGAAATCGCCCCAGTCAAAGTTGAGAATAAGATACAACCAACAAAAAGCCATATTGAAAAATTTGGAGACAGAAATCCCCACCCCAGACTTTCCAACAATTTCCCCCCCGTATAACTAATTAAGAAACCGAAGAAAACCCCAACAACACCTGCCACAAATCCCAAGAAACCAGACTCAAATAAAAATATCTTAAAAATTTCAGAATTTCTAGCACCGATTGATTTGATTATTCCTATTTCTTTATACCTTTCTAAAACCGAAGTAATCATTGTATTTGCAGTATTAATTGCTGAGACAAAGACGGAGATCAAAGCAATCAAAATAATAAAACCCACAATCCCGTTTAAAACATTCAAGTAAGTTTCCATCAGATCTTGAAAAGATTGAACAAAAAAATCTTCCTTACCTTCTTCAAGATTTCTCTCTTTCCTCAGCGCTTTCTCAATGTTTTCAATTGTCCGTTCCATATCTGTAGTATCAACTCTCGCAATAACCCAGCCATAAGTAAAAGTTTCATTTGGATACAGCTCTTCTAAGAATTCATTTGTAACGTAAATCTGCGCATCATCAGGGGGGCTTCCGACAGATTCAAAAAATCCAACTGCCTTGATATTCTCTCCTTGGACTTTAACATTATCATTCAGATCATAACCTTTTGAGAAAATCTTATCGTTAAAGTTATAACTATATCCAAAAATCGCATTATTCTTCTCTCCGGATCTTAACCACCTACCCTCTTCAAGGTCAATCCCATAAAATTCCATGATTAAAGGTTCATCTGGATCATACCCCACAATAAAAGTATATTTTTTTATTCCCCGCCTTTCAACTTCAGCAACTTTAAAGGCTACTCCACTCGCTTCGTAAACTCCAGAAGCCTTTTTGATGGCGTCCACATCATCATCAGTCAAAGCAAAAGTCGGGTCTAATCCCGGGACCCCCGTTCCCCTTGGCTGGATAATTATCTTATCCGCGGAGGAATCTGTCAGAAATTCATTTACATAACTATAAAGTCCGAGACCAAAACTTATGAAAACGAAGATAGTTGTAATTCCGACAAATATTGAAACTATCGTCAACAAACTCCTAGATTTTTTCTGATACAAATTCTTCAAAGAGTATTTTACATTTTCTTCTGAGATCATCCTCTTAAAGCCTCCACTGGATTTTGTTGTGCTGCATTCATGGCCGGAGTAATTCCCGTGACAGACCCAATTAAAAAGCTACTCATTAAAACAAGAGCTATAAAAATAAAATCAATTTCCGGTTTGATAGAGGCACCAATAAAACTATTGATTCCCACAGTCCCGAAATACCCAATTAAGACCCCGAAAACAACTCCAAAGATTCCGCCAATCAAACCCATTAAACCTGCCTCAACAAAAAAGTTATAGAAGATGTCTTGATTTCTAGCCCCGATCGCTTTCATAATTCCTATATCTTTTCTTCTTTCTAGAACTGAAGTTGTCATGGTGTTTACAATCCCCAAGGACCCAACGAGAATTGACATGCTCGCTATAACAATAATAAATGCTTGAATTCCTCCGAGAATACTATTTACTGTTTCAAGTGAAGATTCTGGTGTTGAAACTTCAAAATCCTCCTCGCCTTCTTTCACATTCCTCCTCTTTCTCAAAAGTTTTTCAATATCTCTTTTTGCTTTGTCTATCAAATCTTTATTTTTAACTTTGACAACAATGAGATCAACTTCGTTTCCTATATCCATTAAATCTTTCAGGGGCTCGTTGTTTACATAAACCACATTATCCAGAATGAAGCTTCCTTTCTTTTCAGTTATTCCTATAACTTCAAATTCCTTGTCTTGCAAAAGAATTGTCTTCCCCGGCACAATTTCTTTATCAAATCCTGCCGAATCAGAATAAAAGTTATGTCCCAAAACCACTTTGTGCAAATCTCCATCCTCGAGCAATCTTCCAACTTCTGCATCTGCGTCTAAAGTTTCATAAAAGAATTTCCGATCTTCTCCGTCGGGAACAGAAACTGCAAAGCCAAAATTTACTCGATCATTAAACTCTAATTTTCCCGAAGACAAATATCTCGCAACAGCTCTTTCGACAGAACTAAGTTTTCCTACAGCTTCGGCATCTTCTTCTGTCAAAGCATTAACAACGCCAGACCCCGGAGGGCCATAGGAGTTAAGTCCACCTGCTTGAACAGAAATAACCTCTGTCGAACTAATTCCAAACTGTGACATGACTCCTAACTTTAAACCATTTCCCAGACTAATTAAAGAAACAACGGCCATTATTCCAATAAAAATGCCCAGTAAAGTTAACCATGATCGAATCCCTCGATGTTTTAAATTTTTGAAAGACAAAGCAAAATAATCTTGGATCATTTAACCCCTCTCCTTCTTTGCCCCAAATTTCTTTCCTTTCCCATTGAATAATTTTCTCTCTTCTTTCACAATTGCAAAACTTTTTTTCTTTTTTGTCACTTTTTCTACTTTTCCATCCTTTAACCAATAAACTTTTTCGGCATAAGCTTCTGCAAGCTCAGGCTCGTGCGTGACCATGATTATTGTTTTTCCTTCACTATTCAATTGCTTAAGAAAATCCATAACCTTTTCACCTGTTTTTGTATCCAAGTTCCCTGTAGGCTCGTCAGCCAATATAACTTCTGGATCATTTGCTAAAGCCCTCGCAATTGCAACTCTTTGCTGTTGTCCTCCTGAAAGTTGATTCGGATAAAAATCCATTCTATCCTCCAAATTAACTTTTTCTAAAATCTCTTCAGCAACATCTTCCCGCTCTTCCTTTGAGGTACCTTGAAACATCATAGGCAACATGACATTCTCTTTAACCGTTAAATTTGGAATCAAATTAAAAGACTGAAAAATAAACCCAATTTTTTTCCCACGAATTTGTGCCAAGTCGGATTCACTTAGCTTAGAAATATCTTCACCGTCTAAAAAAATCTTTCCTTTCGTCGGAACATCCAAACTTCCAACAAGATTCATACTCGTGGATTTTCCAGAACCAGACGGCCCCATAATCGCAACGAACTCACCCTCCTTAATAGTAATGTCAATCCCATCGACAGCTTTTACAGTCGTCTCCCCCATTTTATAATGCTTCTGCGTTTTTTCTAAACGGATAATCTCCTTTGTATTTTTCATAATATTTATAAACTCTCCAGGCATATCAATAATAGCTAAATTATAAACTTTACTAAAAGAGATGAAAAATGTATTCTGCTTTGCTTTAGCGATTTTACTAGTTTTATCTTTAGTTTCAGTATCGGCAGAAGCTGGAACGGGGTGCAACTTGGACGCAACATTAATCAATCAAGATCCAGACCCTGTTTCCCCAGGAGATTATGTTGAGGTCGTTTTCCAATTATCTGACACTAGCAATTCAGATTGTAATGGGGCAAAATTTGAAATTATAGAGGCATACCCCTTTTCACTTGATTCTTCAGCAGAAAATCAAAAAGAAATCTCAGGAAACACTTTTGTCCAAAACTTTCAGAGCTCTTGGAACATTCCGTACAGAATAAGAGTAGATAAAGATGCTTTAGAAGGGGAGAATACCCTTGATGTCAAATATGCTCCAGGGGATGCGTCTTCTGATTTTGTGATCTCAAAGAGATTTGATATAACTATCGAAGATGCAAGAGTTGATTTTGAGGTCTCGGTTAAAGATTACAATCCTTCCACAAATGAAATAACCTTTGAGATTTTAAACATCGGAGAGAGCGACATTGAAGCTCTTACTGTAGAAATCCCGGAACAAGAAAATATAAAGCTTAAAGGGACTCCAAGGAATGTTGTTGGGAGTTTAGATAGCAATGAAGAAACAACTTTTGATTTCAAGGCAGTTCCGAGCAGAGGGGAAATCACCCTTGATATTTTTTATACAGATACAATTAACGAGCGGAGATTTATAGAGAAAACAACATTTTTCAACCCGGATTATTTTGGTGATAATGGCCAATCTTCAGGAATGTCAATTTGGTTTTGGTTGTTTATTGCACTTATTTTACTCTTAGTAATAAAATGGGGCTGGAAGAAAAGAAAGGCTAGAAAGCACAATAGAAGATAATTCTCTTTCTGAGCACAGCAAAACCTTTAAAAACTCTCCCAAAGGATTAATTATATGATAGTTCCAGTTAGATGTTTCGGATGTGGCAAACCCATAGGGCAACTATGGGAAGAATACAAAAAGCGATTAGCCGAAGGTGAAAAATCTGGAAAGATTCTAGACGATTTGGAACTGAAAAGAATGTGTTGCAGGTCTGTTTTCTTAGGCCAAGAAGATTTAATTGAATTGGTTGGAAAGTTCAAGAAGAATTAATCTTCCACCCCGAAGTTTCTCCACACCCTAAACACCCAATTCTCTTCACCCCATTTTTAATCCTAATCTTTTCAGTCCCAGAATAAGGAGTTAAACATTCTTTGCAAAAAGTTTTTCTCTTCACTTTTAGAGGAATATTGAAAGACATCGCAAGGTTTTTTGTTTTCTTAACTTCCTTCTGCGTTTTATTTTTTATATCTTTAAAGAAATTTTCAATTTCTTTTCTCGCTTCTTTTTTTGTTAATTTTTTCGGGGGCATAAACCTGGAAGAAAACTAATCTTTAAAAATTGTGCGATTTCCCCGGAGGCATTTAGAAATCGCTTTTCCGCAAAGGAAGGGAAGGTACTAGGAAACCGCCTAGGTTTCCTCGATGCGCGGGCCGCTGACGATGGCCAAATGACACATTGCAGCGATGTGGGGTTAAAAACTTGAAGTTAAGGGTGTAACCATTAATAAAGAGTAACGCTATAGAAAAGTTTAAAAAGTCTTTTTTTCTATAAAATCTACTATGATAACCTTACCAAAAGGAATGAACGAGCATTACGGAAGAAATGTAGATAGAATGCCCCAACTTTTAAGGGCTGGAGAGGTTCCGATGTCTACTGCTCAACTGATGAAAGCAAGATTACAGCAAGGAGAAGAGTTTCCAGATTTGTGGAATTCCTGGGTTGATACTTCAGATTTAATCGTTTATCCTAAAGGAAATGATAAGGAAGTTTACTTTCTTTTGGCGACAAATAACCAAGGAGAAGTAACTCCAAATGGAAGAAAAGCGTTGGAATTAATAACGCCTGAAAATTTAGCTTCTAATAGGGGGGCTGTAGTAGAAAGTATAACCTCTTTAGGACAAAGAGGGAGAATAAAAGTTTCAAGAGATAAATTAACAACTGGAGAATATCTAAATCAAGAACAAGCATTAGCTGAGACAACTTGGAGAATTTTAGCTAGAGATCCAAATATGGTTGGTTCTGAATTTGCAGAAGACGAATCTTTATTAAAAGAATATGAAGCCCAAGTTAGGGCTAAAACTGAGCAAGGGACAAATATGGCCGTTTATTTAGGAGATTCATTGCCGGATGAGAATACATTAAAGGCGTGGTTTGTCAGCAGGCTCGGGGGCAGGTCTGATGCCAGTGGCAGGTACGATCTTGACAGCAACGGTGGTCGTTTCGTCGGTATAGCGCCGGAGGCGCTTGGTGAGCCGACTGAAGATAAAAGAGTTAGGGCTTATAATCCAGACCAAATTGGTGGGGCCTTAGAAGAACTTGGGTTTTCAGGTTTAACTAAAACTTTAATTGATAAATTAAAAAAAGAAAAATAAAATGGCATTAAAATTAAATACATCAAGAAAAGCATATCAGGAATTTGATGGAAGAAATACTGAAAAAATGCAAAAATTAGTAGCTGATGGAAGGGTCCCTATGTCTGTTGCCGGATTAATGCAAAGAAGGCTTGATGTTAGAAATTCTGATGATAAAGTTAAATCTGCTTGGATGGATAATTATTTTGATACTGGAGATGCTGCGGTTTATCATCCTGATGGAAGAGTTAAAATTGTTTTAGATTCTCAAGATTTAAGAAATATGACTCCGGATACTCATAGAAATGGTGGGGCTTTAATTGTAACCCCTGAAGCCTATGGTATTTTGCAAGGAGAAGAGTTTAAGAAGGATAAGCTTGGAAAAACTGGAAATTGGATGTCAAGAGAAGATGTTAAAGCTCATCCAGTATGGAAAGTTTTAGCAAGAGATCAGGGATTACTTAATGATTATACGGATTATATTTTTGCAGAAGGTAAAGAAAGATTTGATTATGATACTACAATGGGAGTTTTTCCTAGTTCTACCAATGGAGACACTCCTGAAATGAGGGCGTGGTGTGTCGGCAGGCTCGAGTACGGGTCTGATGCCAATGGCAGGAGCGATCTTGACGACGACGGTGGTCGTTTCGTCGGCATAGCGCCGGAGGCGCAGGTTTCTTCAGGCGAGGGTGCTTCAGTAAAGATGCACACTATGGCCCATCTACAAGCAGTAGATAAAACAATGAAAAGTTTAGACGGGACTCTTCATCCAGATGTCTTAAAGCCATTTGCCGAATTAAGAAAAACTCTTTAATTCCATACAAATATTTTTATAGCTTGATTCTTAGAATAAATTGTCCTGGCAACCGAAAGGAAACTTTTGAGAAGCTGGATTATACGCTTTTTTACGAAGGCAACTTAGTTGTTATAAAATACAACCATAACACCAAATGTGTGGAGTGGTGGTGAGAACAGTTAGGTAAAAGAGCTATGCTCTGGGGCGTGGTATGTCAACAGGCTCGAGAACAGGTCTAATGCCAATGGCAGGAACGATCTTGACAACAACAATGGTCGTTTCGTCGGAATAACCCACTACTCGGTTACAGGACTTTTTCCCATTTTGGATTTTATACTTGCTACCACACAAGCGATTTCATCATAAGTAATATCTTGATTTTTCAAACGCCCTTTGATATCTCTTAGTCTCTCTTTGTGGCTGTAAATCTTATTTAAAATCTTATGGATTTTTTCTTTTGGAAGGATTTCCCATACAGACAATTGCCTGTATCCTATAAGATTAGCAATATGCTCCCAAACAGTAGATTTTTTTATGTTTTGTTTCAAAGCAATATCTCTTATAGATAGTCCCTTTCTGAGGTAGTATAAAGTCTTTTGATTTGAAAATTTAAGCTCGCTCTCCTTCAATTTTCTAACATAATTAGTATAGTTTTTCTTATTATGAACTAGAAGCTTTTGCCCGTGAGAGAAATATTTGGAGAACCTTTTAATGAGGTCTCCCCGATATTTGTAGGTGTTTGCGTGAGAACAATAGGCAAGCCACCCTTCTAAAGACTGAAGAGCATCCCCTCTTCCAATAGTCTCTTCATCAAAAAGAATCCGCAACTTATTAAATTTCCTCTCAAAATTTTTGAGATTACTTTTTCTGATTAACCTATGGTGACAAAAAATCCTAAACCCTAAAAAGTTTATTCCCGAGTTTAAATTTAGAATGTGTGTTTTGCTTGGATGCAATTCTAATTTTAGCTTTTCTTTTAGAAAGTTATTAATTTCAATTTTCCATTTTTTGAGTTGTTCTTTTGATTCATGCAGAAAAACAAAATCATCAACGTATCTAATGTAATATTTTGCCTTTAATTTATGTTTGACAAATTGGTCTAATTCATTAAGATATAAATTTGCAAAAAACTGAGAGGTTAGATTGCCAAGGGGCATTCCCCTTCCATAACTCTTCGCCCCCCCCTCCCCCGCGTTCTCCAGAATTATTCGTATAAGCCAAAGTGTTTGTGTGCACGTAATTTTTCTCTTGATAATGCCTAATAATATTTCATGATTTACCTTAACAAAATATTGTTTTATGTCTGCTTTTAACACATAGCAATCCCGAGTATTATTCTTGGAAACTTTCCCCTTGAATTTATCAAACCTTTCAATTGCTTTTGTAGTCCCCTTGCCTATTTGATTGGCGTGTGAATCATAAATGAATGATTTCTCAAGAATTGGAATTATAAAGTTACATAATGCATGGTGAACAACTCTATCTCTGAAAGCAGATTTGGTTATTCTTCGTGTTTTTGGATCTCTAAGAATAAAACTTTTACGTGGACAGGGGGAATATGTTTGATTCTCCAACTCCTTGCTTAGACCTTCAAGTTTCTTAGGAAGATCTTTTTGAAATCTTTTAACATACCTTCTTTTTGTTTTCCCCTTCCTTGCTTTGTAAAATGCCTTTTGAAGGTTCTCAATTGAATAAATCTGAGAGTACATGCCTTTATTTAAAATTGTGGCTATAAAAATTAATTACCCCAAATAAACTATTTAACTATCTTAGAATCTTGCCCCCATAGCCCCCCGTATCTACATATATACAGAGCGGACTAAATGGGCTAATCCGATCTTATAAACCGACGATAAACTCTAAAACACATACGCCTAATTCGGATGTGGGATTTTGAGCATTTTTCTTAACTTTTTCCCAAGATCTGCCCTAGTAGAAGCCGGACCAAATTTCTGATACTTGGAATAAAGATCTCTGTGTGAAACCAAAAACATCCATCTTTTAGGGCACTTTTTATTAAGGTCTTTAATTTTTTCTTTTAATTGTTCTTTTTTCCCAATTAAACTTCCACATTCAACTTCAATCGCATATTCTTCTCCATTAAAATAAAAAGTCAAATCGGCATCAACAGTTAAATGTTCCCCAACACTAATATCAAAACTTTCAATTAATTTTCTCGTACTCCAAACCAAAAATGCATGGGCCACAGAATGATTTCCAATCGGCTTTACTAAAACGGGAATTCTTTTTCTTTCTAGAACATCATATTCATTAACCAGGGTGTAACCTTCGCCAATCAAAATTTTACACTGTCTCTTGGTAAGTTTCTCTTTTTTATAAACCATATGTCTTTTAGTCTCAAGGTCTTTCAGCAAATCTTTTCTTGTCCACTCGCCATTGTTTTCAACAGCCCTTTTTCTCTTTTCTATCTCTTCCCAAAGAATAGTCTTTTTCAAATCAAGTAATCTAATCTCATCATGGTGTTCTGAAAGGATCTTCTTTTCCTCAGCCTTTAATAATTCTTTAGAGCCCATGTTTTTTTCAAAGGCGAGTTCTGGAAAATCAGGAATACGTTTAAGGAGAGAAGACAGATCTTTTATGAATTCATCAAGGTCTCCTTCCTCATCTAAACATTCTTTCAAAATCCGATTAATTCTATACTTATAATCTGAGATTTTTTCTTTTCTAACCCCCCGGGCATTAATCTTCTTCTTGATAGCTCTAATTGCTAGGAAAGATACAACTACTAAAAGAACAATCAAAACAATATGAAAAACCGTTAAGAACTCTGGAAATGTCGCTCTAACTTTATTTTCTAAATATTCTATTCTTTCTACTTGCTTATACAAGGCTATTGCTAAAACAAAAACAAGTGCAATCACCAAATCTCTATTTGCGTCTGTGTCTCTAAACTCCAGTTTCTTCAACATAGTTTATTTTCATCCGCCCATACAGATGGCCAACCAGTTTTCCAATTCTTTTAAGTTGGTCTTTTAAGATTTCATTTTCATCCTTCAACAGGCCAATAGTTCCATCATTTTTATCTAGTCTTCTTTCAAGTTCAATTTTAGTAACATCAACCAACAAATCCTCCTCGGAAATTGTATCTTTCATTCCAAGAAGTTCAGAATAATAATGGATTTTATCGGACTTCTTCCAACCAAACCTATACTTCAATGCACTCTCAGATTTATATCTTGGAAGCCAATAACAGCAAGAACAATGCCTCAAGTCATATAATGTTAGGTTGTGGTAAAAGTCTCCGGCAGGACTCTTTTCCGTGCCTAGAATCCGCCGAGAAAGCCTTTTGAGATAGATATTCATGCTAGCGGGGCTGGTTGTAAAAAGGTAATCGTCAAGTCCCAAATTCATATTTTTAATATATTCTTTTATCAATTGAGAAGAAATCATTAATTTGATTCTTCGGCCGAATGTTTTGCTAACCTCATCCCGGATATTTAATTCTTTAAAGTCATTAAAGAAGTCTGAAACTTTAATATTCATTAATTCAGTTGGAGCCCTAATGCCCGTATCATATAAAAACCAAATTAAAACTTTGTAATCGTAATTAGCAGATTCTGCCAGACTTTTAACTTGGTCTTCAGTCAAATAGACCCAGATAGGTTTTTCACCTGTCGTATCTAAATCAGCACTAATATCTTCAATGGCTATCCCTTCTTTTTTACTTCTTTTCTGATGCCAGTGCCAAAAGGATTTGAAATCTTTAGCCATATCTTTAGCTGATTTGTATAGTTTTCCATCATTTCTTTTAATTTTTCCACTTCGAAGTCCTTGGAAGAACTCAAACAATTGCGTTTCTTCAATGTCAGTAATTTGATTAATACTGAATCTTGATTTAAATTCCTTGGACAAAAAAATCATTCTTTGCTTTAGAGTGTTAAGTCGAATATAACTCCGAGGGCCCTTCTTAGTTCCCTTGGCAATATTTGTTCCCATTTCCATATCATCTAAATACGCGAGGATTAATTTAGAATTTTCTTTTGAAACCTCGGGGACTTGCGACCGTATTTTGTTTCTCCATTTTTCATATCTTTCTTTATGCTTGTAGGGATCAAATTTTACCATCTTAGTCAGTGTAGTCTGACTTGGGCATTTATATAATTTGTCGGTCCACCCAACGGTGACAGAAGGTTGGGACAAGGTTTTTAAGGAGATATTTCTCGAAAGTTTTGAGTTTGTAGTTATTTTTGGGAAGGTTATTTTGCTATTCATAGCACGACATCTGGAAAGCTAATTCTAAAAAAGACATCGCTCCAATATGACAAAAGGTATGTATGCGCGGGCCGGGATTCGAACCCGGATAATCTGCTCTCTTCAAAGAAGATTATGGAAGGCAGAGAGTCTAGCCGTTGACCTACCCACGCACATTTTTTAATCATTAATGAGGTTTTTAAAGTTTTTCAATCTTCTTGGCATAGTGAATTTTTCTATGGCAATTAGAACAGAGCACAACACACTTTTCTATTTCATTCAAGATCATTTTAACGGAATGGCCGTCATGTATCATGTTTGCTACGGATTTTTCTTTGTTACCCTTTTCATGATGAAACTCTAAAGTTGCGATATGATTTTCTCCGCACTTTGAACACGAAAGGCCCTTCTTATAATTTTTCAACCATTCTCGTAACTCTAATTTCCTTCTTCTGACATGTGCCTTTTCAGATTCTTTATTTTTAGCATACCATTCTCTTCGATATTTCAATTGGTATTTTTTATCTTTGAAAGGCATTATATTTTATGGATACAACTCTTTTAAAGGTTTGTAATCCCTTACCAAGAATTTTTCTAAACGCCCGAGGAAGGATTTGATGCCCGAAGGGTAATCCCTTTAGGGAAACCTTGGTGCCTCGTTAGAGGTTCTCGTGCCCTTTAGGGCAAAAATCCTTAACGCCCGAGGAAGGATTTGAACCTTCGACTTTTTCCTAACTCCTAAGAGCAATAGGAGGGAAACGCTCTATCCAGGCTGAGCTACCCGGGCATAGAAATAGCAGAAAAAATCACTATAAAAACTTTAACTTTTAAAAAAATTAGTATCCGTATTTCTCAAAAAAAGAATGTTTCTCTAATCGCTTACCCCAAAAATAAAAACCAAGAATTAAACCAAGGACTATCGGAGTAAACCAAGTCAAAGTGTATAAATTCAAAAGCTTGACAAACAAACTTATGACAAATGCGATTATCAACAGGATTTCGCCCGGCAATTGAAATAATATTGCTTTGGTCTTTTTCTTCATCTCTTTTAAATGATTTAAGACTATTTAAGGATTATTGAGATTGGGATTAATAAAAAAATGTGGGAAAGCCTTTTAAATTAATTTAAACACAAATAATATAAAAGTAAAAAAGAGGGAAACAGGAAATATTATCAACGCAAAAATTTATCTCGCGATTATATTAGTTTGTATTTTCATCCTTAATTCTGTGGTGGTTAAAGCGGAGAGGATGCAAATATTTTTATAGAAGAAAATCTTTTATAGGATATGAAAAAGAGG
>Ga0075122_10000865_pt1 | contig 22798 bp, 22 predicted proteins | sample AntAceMetag02UKB_FD_69790 | JGI IMG/M metagenome (GOLD analysis project Ga0075122, IMG submission 69790) | Saline lake microbial communities from Ace Lake, Antarctica - Antarctic Ace Lake Metagenome 02UKB | ecosystem: Environmental > Aquatic > Non-marine Saline and Alkaline > Saline | place...
AACTAAATCATTATAAAACAAATCGGACAAACTGATCAACTACTTAAAGAATCAGGGATACAGATGGTATACACCCTTTTTACTAAAGAAAAAAAAGCTTTTTTAAAAGCTCCTTAATAATATAACAGACTTAAATTAAAAATGCAAGTCCTCTAACTAAACCGTTCTTTAATTAATTCTTAGTCTCTGTTATAATGAAAAACATAAGACTTATATAATTATAAACTATATGCTGAAAGAAAAATCAGAAATACGTAAAGATTACTTATTAGATAAATACGTTATCATCACGCCAAATCGGGCAGCTCGTCCCAGGGATATCAGGGAAAAAACTATTAAAAAAACTATTAAAAACTGCCCATTTTGCCCCGAAAACATAATAACTAAAAACATCATTGACCAAATTCCTAATCAGACAGACTGGCAGGTTTTGAGCTTAAAAAATATCTTTCCGGCAGTAAGTTTAAATAATGATAAAGCCTATGGTACCCAAGAAGTAATTGTCGAAACTCCTAATCACGCCAAAGAATTAGCTGACCTATCCGTTAAACAGATTGAGCAAGTTTTACAGATGTATATTAAGCGTACAACCGCAATCTCTAAAAATAAAAAAATAAATTATATTTTATGTTTAAAAAACCAGGGTGCGAAAGCCGGCGCTTCAATCCAGCATTCTCATTCTCAAATTTTTGCTTCTAAAATTACTCCACCTGGCTTAATTACCGAAAACCAAGCTATAAAACAATACTACCAAAAAAATAAACGCTGCGCTTATTGTGATATTATAAAAAAAGAAAGCCAGGGGCCGCGTAAAATTATGGCCGATAAACATATCATCGCCTTTACTCCTTATGCCAGCGCTTATCATTACGAAGCCTGGATATTCCCAAAGCGGCATCTTGATAACATTACTTTACTTAACCCAGAAGAATTTAAATCATTAGCCAAAACTCTAAAAAAAATCTTAACAAAAATGAAAAAACTTAATTTATCATTTAACTATTTTTTACATAATGTCATTTCCAACCAAAAACAACATTTTTATATAAAAATTCAACCCCGGGACAGTATTTGGGCTGGAGTAGAGCTTGGTTCTGGTTTGGTAATTAATTCTGTAACACCAGAACAAGCCGCAAAATATTACAGGGATTAAAAATTTATAAACTTTTACTAAATATGCCTATTCCCCAATTAAAGAGAAATAAAACAGACGACCAATCCTGGCGACAGGACAGAAAAAAATATTATTTAGCCAGGCAGACAAAAAAGGGACGCGCTAAAACAAAACTAACCCTTGGCCGACCGCACCGCCGCCAAACTGGCTTTAAGAATATACTATTATCTATTCTAACTAATAAAAAAATAATAAAATGGTCAGCAATTACAATCGTGGCCTTACTTTTTATTGGTTTAATTTATATCTCCTGGATTTCACGCCATCTACCTAATCCTAATCAGCTTATGGAACGACAGGTAGCCCAAAGCACTAAAATATACGATCGGACTGGCGAAACTATTTTATATGAAATTCACGGCGATCAAAAAAGAACTTTAATTAATTTAGATGAAATTCCTGAATATGTTAAACAGGCGACAATCGCGATTGAGGATAAAAATTTTTACAAACACAAAGGCATTAGTTTGTGGGGAATATTTCGCGGCGTTGTTTGGCAGACAATCCAAGGCAAACGCGCCCAGGGTGGTTCTACTCTAACCCAACAATTTATTAAAAATGCCATTTTAACCCCGGAAAGAAAAATCAGCCGAAAAATCAAAGAATGGATTTTATCTTATAAAATTGAAAATAAATATTCTAAAGATGATATTCTACAATTATATTTTAATGAAATACCTTATGGTTCAACCGCTTATGGCGTTGAAGCGGCTAGCCAGCGCTATTTTGGCAAAAGTGTCAGGGAAGTTAATTTAGCAGAAGCGGCCATACTGGCGGCCTTACCTCAAGCGCCTAGTCGTTATTCCCCTTATGGTTCAAACATAGATTTATTAATTAACCGCCAACACCTTATTTTAGATCTAATGGTTGAACAGGGCTATACTACCGAACCTAAGGCAGAAGCCGCTAAACAATACAATTTAGAGTTTAAAAAACAAAGCAACAATATAATTGCCCCACATTTTGTTATGTATGTTAAAGAATTATTGTCAGAAAAATATGGAGAAAAAAAGATTGAACAAGAAGGTTTAAAAATATATACCACTCTTGATTTATATAAACAGGAAATCGCCGAAGAAGTAATTGCGGAGCAGGTAGAAAAAAATGAAAGTAATTATCAGGCCACCAATGCCAGTTTAATTTCTCTTGACCCAAAAACTGGACAAATTCTAGCTATGGTTGGCTCGCGTGACTATTTTAATGATGATATTGACGGCCAGGTAAATATTACTACCAGCCAGCGCCAACCTGGTTCTTCAATGAAGCCCTTAATTTATGCCGCTGCCTTTATAAAGGGATATACGCCCGACACCATTCTTTACGATGTAGTAACTAATTTTTCCCATGACTCAAGCAAACCCTATGAACCACATAATTATGATAGTCAAGAACACGGGCCAGTCACAATTAGAAAAGCTTTAGCCGGTTCTCTTAATGTCCCAGCAGTTAAAGCCATCTACCTGGCTGGTATAGATAATGTTTTAGATTTGGCCGAAGACCTTGGCTATACAACTTTATCTGACCGCGATCGTTTTGGTCTATCCTTGGTTTTGGGTGGTGGCGAAGTTAAATTAATTGAACATGCTAACGCTTATAGCGCTTTCGCCCGCGAAGGAAAAATAAGCCCCCTAAATGCAATTCTAAAAATAGAAGACAAAAACGGAAAAATTATTGAAGAATTTAAGGAAGACGAAATTAAAAGCAGGGAGGTTTTAGATCCAAAAATCGCCCGCTTAATTAACAATATTTTGTCAGACAACAGCGCTCGAGCCTATGCTTTCGGCGAACAAAACTGGCTTACTTTGGGTGGACGCCCGGTCGGAGCTAAAACCGGCACCACTGACGACTACCGGGACGCTTGGACAATCGGTTATACTCCTTCAATAGTCACGGGCGTCTGGGTGGGTAATAACGACAATTCAAAAATGGAGAGAGGAGCGGCTGGTGGCACCGTAGCCGCACCTATTTGGCATAACTATATGCAGAAAATTTTAGGCGACACTCCAGTTGAATCATTTAATGAACCAGAAATTATTGTCACGGGTAAACCTGTTTTAGACGGAAAAATTGAAGCAGGTGAAATTATTAAAATTGATAAAGCTTCTGGTTTATTAGCTACTGAATATACGCCAAGCAGTTTTATAGAAGAAAGGGGTTATAAACAAGATCACTCTATCCTTTATTATATTGACAAAAATGACCCCCAAGGCAAGCAACCAAAAAAACCCGACAAGGATCCACAGTTTGAACTTTGGGAAAGCCGTGTTTTAGAGTGGGCCACTAAAACTGCTTCCTCTACTACGGCTACACCGCCAACGGAATATGATAACTTACATAAGCCGGCTAATAACCCCAGCTTTAAAATTATCACACCCAATAACAATCAAACAATCGTTGAGACCCTACTCACGGCCAGTATTAAGGCTTCAGCCCCACGCGGAGTTAATAGGGTTGAATATTATATTGATAACAGCTTAATTGCCAGCAACAACTCATATCCTTTTAATTTATTAAAACAAATTAATTTTTTAAATAATGGTTTTCATAATCTAAAAATAAGGGTTTGTGATAATATTGATAATTGTAGTGAGCAATCAATTGAATTTAATTTAATTTTAGAAAATGAACCAATTAGTAGCCAAAATATTAATATTAACTGGCTAGAGCCTGGCGACGGTTTAGCTGTTAATAATGTTGACTTTCCTCTTGGTTTAAAAATAAACACTAACAATCCTGGTCAAACCGCTAAAATAGATATTTTTTTAGTGAGCGGGGATGAACAAACCTTAGTTACCACACTACAACCCGTTACAAGCGAAACCATAGCCGGCTCTTGGCGCCACATCCCAGCTTCTGGTACTTATAAGCTATACGGCCAAGCGCGGGGCTGGCAGGGGCAAACTAGCAAGAGTGATGAAATTACTATTACGGTTGATAATAGTAATTACTAAAAACTCTTTGAATATAAAAAATATTTAAAAGGGGGTGAGACTTATAAATCTCACCCCCTTTTAAAAAAGTAATAATATTTTTAAATTTTATTGCTTAATTGGCATTATAATATACAAATAATCCTCATTCTTCTCTGGACGCAAAACACAGGGTGTGTTGTTATCTATAATCTCTATTTTTATATTTTCGGTTTCAATATTATTCAAACCATCCAAAAGATAACGGTAATTAATTACTATACCATTGTCTATTCCGGAAACATTAGCCTCTAAAGTAATAACACTTTCTCCGGTCTGGTCAGAAGCTGAAGAAATGACTACCTGGTTTTTATTTTCAGGAAAATCTAAATTAACATCATCAATACTAATTTTAGAAAAAAGAGCAGAGGCTTTTATAGCCCTTGCTAATTCTTGTCTATTAATTAATATGTTGGTTTTATTATTGCTTGGAATAATTTGTTTATAGTCTGGATACTGACCTTCTATTAAACGCGAAACTAATTCAGTTGAATTAATTGTAAATAAAATTTGATTATCAGAAATATAAAACTTGATTTCCTCTTTTTCATCACTCACATCACCACCTTCTTTAAGGCCTGACAAAATTCTAATTAATTCTTGTAGGGTGCGGGCTGGTATAATAATGTTTTGGCTAGAATTCTCTTGATTAGATTTTATATTAACCTGCTTTTCTGCTAATCGATAGCTGTCGGTTGCAGCTAAGGTTAGTTTGTTGTTGTTAAAATTAAAATATACCCCAGACAACTCTAGTCTTGATTCTGAACTAGCTACTGCAAAAACTACCTGGGATAAGGCTTTTTTAAATTCATTAATTTTTGCGCTATAATATTTTTCTCGGTTTACTTCAGGGATTAAAGGAAATTCTTCGGCTGATTGGCCTTTAATTTTAGTTTTATAGTTTTCACATTCTATAATTAAATTATCTTCTTTTTGTTCTAGGTTTACTTTTTTGTTGTTTGGTAATAAACCAATATAATCAGTTATTAATTTAGAATCGATGGTAAAAGAACCCTCGGTTTCAGTTTTACCACGAATGTTGTGGACTGTACCCATTTCTAAATTAGTAGAAATTAATTTTATATTGCCGCTTTTAACTTCAATCATAATATTATTTAAAATTGGCAAGTTAATATTTTTTCCGGCTATGTGTCCGGCGATTAGAAGTCCTTGCTTTAAATTTTCTTGTAAACTGGAAAATTTCATAGTGTCTTTTATATATTAGATTAAGTAATTATATAAAACAATAGTAATGATAATAAGGGGGTTAATAAGTACTTAAGTAGTAAGTTTTTATTTATTATTAGGGCTAATTTTGTTGTGGTTGGTTGTTAATAAATTAGGGAGGGTGTGTGTTTTAATTTTAATAACTTGTGTTTAAATCTAAAATAGGGGAAGTTATCAACAAATTATTAAAAGTTATCTACTTTATTTTAGGGGGTTATCTACAGATTTATAAACAGCTATTATAAAGTAATTGTTTAATGGATTCTATCTCTTGTTTTATTTTTTCATTTTCTTTTTCCTTAACTTCTTTAAGAATTTTATTATAAGCATGCATGGCGGTAGTATGATCACGGCCGCCCAACTCTCGTCCGATTGTCGGGTAAGAAGAATTAATTTCTTCTCTCATTAAAAAGATAGTAATTTGTCTCGGCCAGACCAACTCTTTTTTTCGCCCCTTGCCCGTTAAATCTTTTATGCCTAAATTATAAAATTTAGCTACGGCCTCTAAAATATCTTTGGGCGAGGTTGATCTTAATTGGGTGCTGGTTAAAAGGTCATTTAGGATGCTCTTTGTGGTTTCAATTGTTGGAGTAGAATTATTAAATTCATGATAAGCGATAATTTTATTTAAAGCCCCTTCTAGTTCTCGGATATTATTTAAAACGTTATTAGCAATATAATTTAAAACTTCTTCATTCAATGAATAATTTTTTTCTCGACATTTTTTTTCTAAAATAGCTAGTCGGGTCTCGACATTGGGTTGGGTAATATCAGCAACCATGCCCCACTCAAAACGAGATAGCAATCTTTTTTCTAGGGCTGGGATAGATTTTGGCGGCCGGTCAGAAGTTAAAACAATTTGTTTGTTGGTTTGGTGTAATTCATTAAAGGTATGGAAAAATTCTTCCTGTGTGCCGTCTTTGCCACCCATAAATTGAATATCATCAACTAATAATAAATCAACATTGCGGTAGCGGTCTTTAAATTCCCTAGCGCGTCCCCCACGGACTGATTGGATATAGTCATTAGTAAATTTTTCACTAGTGATGTAAAGAATTTTATTTATTTTTTTAGATGTTTCGTGGCCAATGGCTTGCAGGAGATGGGTTTTGCCTAAACCAACTCCGCCATAAATAAATAAAGGGTTATAAGCTTTCCCGGGGTTAGCCGCTACGGCTTGGCAAGCAGCGTGGGCTAATTCATTTCCTTTCCCGACAACAAAATTATCAAAGACATAGCGAGAGTTCAGGCCAAAGCGATTAGTCGGAGTTGGCTCGGTGTTAAAATCATTATCTTTTTTTATTTTTATTTTTTTTAAAATACTGTCTACCGGACCATTTTTTTTCATCTCCACCTTATAAAATATTTTCTTAACTTTTTTATTAATTATATTTTCTAAAGCAGAACAAATTTCTTTATGATATTTTTTTTCTAGCCAAGCTTTAGTAAAAGTATTTGGTACGCAAATAATTATCTGTTCATCATCAATTGAAGAGATAAAAGTGTTTTTAAACCAGGTGGTAAAATTAGCCTTTGATAAATTTAATTCTATTTCACCTAGGACAGCTTGCCAAGTTTGATCATTATTCATAAAGAGAACTTGTTAGTTTTTATTATGGAAATATTATATCAATTAAAAACTTATTAAGCTACCCCTGTACATGTTTACAAGTTGTGAATAAAAAGGGGAAAAAATTAAATTTAAATCTGGTTGATTATTAAGGCCTTACTTCCCTCTTCTGTCTTTAGTATTTTACCCCAGTTAAATAAATTCTGTTAAATTTCTTCGCAGTATTTAAGGGGGTAAGGCCACTAATCCTGTATAAATATAATTTCACGGGATAAACTATAAGTTGACCAACAATTGCAAACATGTTATCTTAAAATAGTAATGAAAAAATTTTAAAAAAGTAAGTTTATTTTTAAGCATTTGATAAATTTATGCCAAAGAGAACATATCAACCGAATAAGCGTAGAGCCAAGAAAAAGCATGGTTTTAGGGTTAGAACAGAAACTAAAAGCGGACGTAATACTTTAAAAAGGCGTCGGGATAAGGGTCGAACCAAGCTATCTAAGTAAGAAGGATGCCAGCGGCCAGCAGGCCGTGTTTTATATCGGAAGCCGCCGCTATACGGGGCGGATCGAAATACCCCGCCCAGATGGCGGGGTGTAAATATTTTATGGGCATAGCCCATAAAATATTAACCTAAGGCAAGTTAAAATATTTAGATATGCTAAAAAAACAAAATCAATTAACTAAAGACAAGGAGTTTGATGATGTTTTTAAGAACGGCCAATCTAGTTATGATAAGATTATGGGCGTTAAAGCAGTGGCTAATAATTTAGACAGTAGCCGGTTTGGTATTTTAGTTAGCGTAAAAATTAGCAAAAAAGCAGTTGAACGCAATAGAATAAAACGGCAAATTCGGGAAATTATCAGATTGGATTTAGATAAAATTAAGCCTAGTTATGATGTTATAACAATTACCTTAGGTCCTATTTTAGGTAAAACTTATCAGGAAATTGAGAAGTCTGTTCAAAATCATTTTAAGAAGCTAAAACTTTATAAGTAATATGATTTTATCATATCTGGCGCGTGATTTTACAATTAAAATTTTTAAAATATACCAAAAAACTTTGTCTTTTGACCATGGAATATTCAAGGGATTTTTCCCTCATGGATATTGCCGTTTTCGGCCGACCTGCTCTGATTATGCGATCAAGGCAGTAGAAAAATATGGTTTTTTTAAAGGAGGTTTTAAAGCTATGTGGCGAGTATTGCGCTGTAACCCTTGGAATAAGGGCGGTTATGATCCGCTCGCGTAACGCGATATATAACGCGTTACGTTTAATATTAGTCGTATGACAATATAACTAAATAACACGGGTGTGTTATGCGTTATGTGTTATGCGTTATGTGAATATATGTCATTTATCTGGCAAACATTTTTTTACCAACCAATTTTAAATTTATTAGTTTGGCTATATAATATTGTGCCAGGCAATGATTTAGGTCTTGCTATTATTTTGTTAACTATTGTTATCAAGTTGGTTTTATTACCTTTATCAAAGCAGTCCATTAAGTCGCAGAAGGCTCTGCAGAGCTTACAGCCTAAAATTGACGAAATTAAAAAGAAATACGCTAACAAAAAAGAAGAGATGGGCCGGGCCATGATGGAATTGTACAAAAACAATAAAGTAAATCCTTTTTCTTCTTGTTTGCCTTTATTAGTTCAATTTCCGTTTTTAATTGCGGTTTATAAAGTTTTTCGGGATGGGTTTGCTGGTAAGTCTTTAGATTTAGTATATCCGTTTATTACTCGGCCAGAAGCGATTAATAGCATGTCTATGGGATTTATAGATCTAGCTAAACCGAATGTTTATTTAGCCTTATTAGCCGGGGCAGCTCAATTTTGGCAGGCTAAAATGATGTATGCTAAAAAACCCGCAGTAAAAACACCTGGTGCTAAAGATGAGGGCATGATGGCGTCTATGAATAAGCAAATGATGTATTTTATGCCGGTTTTAACCGTTTTTATCGGTATGAGTCTGCCTGGCGGTTTAACCCTATATTGGTTTACCACTACTCTTTTAACTGCTTTGCAGCAATTATATATATTTAAGAAAAAAGACCCTTCAGCAGGTTCCCCTCAACAAATTGTGGGACAGGCAGGGCAAGTTGAAAATAAAGATGGCAAATCAGGTAATGATAATTCGGATAAGGTAATTGAAGGTGAAATTGTTAAGTAGCGATTAATTTTATGATTGGCGTCTTTGATCCAGGTTTGGGTGGTTTAACAATTTTGCAAAAGATTATTTAAAAAGGCATCCTGAGATCGAGAAAAAATTATTAAAGAAAAATAAATTAGTTTTTTATACAACTGATGATGTAGAACAATTTAAAGAATTGGGTGAAAAGTTTTTAAAGATAAAAATGAAAGAGGTTACAAAAATTAAATTATAGTAGGGGGGGGCAATTCCCTCTAGCCACCCCATAAAAACGTCTCTATTTAGAGGCGTTTTTTGTTTTGTATAAAATGGTGGTATAATAATAGTATTAAAATTTAAATTAAAACTATGAATAATTTTATTCTCTTGGGTATTGGCACTGTAATAGTTGGGGCTACAATTGGTGGAGTTGTTTATTATAACAAAAACGCTAATAACAATATCACAATTACAGATCCTAATACTGTTGAACAGGGAACTAACTACAATGATTTAGATGACGTGCCTGAAAATAATAATGAAAATGGCTCTAAACCTAAATCGAGTGGTACATTAGAAGACCTTATAGCAGGAAAACTCGGTAATAATATTACTTGTCTCTCTTCACATAAAGTTAACGATGAAGACTTGGATATAATTAGTTATATTTCTGGTAATAAAATACGAGTAGATTATTATTTATCTAGCGAATCCCTTGGCTGGCGCAATGCTGGATCTTCTATGACAAATTTGAGTATAGTTCATGATGGTGAATATGCTTTTATTTGGGGCAAAGCTTTTCTCGGTCAAATGCTAGGAGGTATGAAATATAAATTGAATTATAGTGACGACGGAGCAATCGAGAAGCCAGATAGCGAGATGACACCTGATATGTTGGATTATAAAATACCAATAGTTGATTGTCGCCCTTGGACTCTAGATAATAGTGTTTTTGGAATCCCAGAAGAGCTTTCTTTTGTTGATATAGATAATCCTGAAAATATTGAGGGATTTTTTGAAGAAACCATTGAAGGCGGTGATATTAATATAGAAGAACTACTAGAACAAGATCCCGAAGATCCATGTTTTGGTTGCGGGTTTATGCCAGACAGTATGAAAGCTGATTGTTATGCAGGTTGTCAATAAAAATTAAAAAAAGGTATTGGATCTAGTAATATTTATTCAATCTATCATATAATTTGTCAAAAAAGTTTTCCAACTGTTGCGGTTAGCCACTCAGCGACAAAAAATACTTCTGATGTTATAATAATATTAGGAGTATTTTTTTGTTCTAACTATTAAAATTATATCAATATGGAAAATGAGGCAAGAAAATTTAAATGTATAAAATGTGAATACACTAAATATGAAGTTGGTCAATTAAGAGTAGCAGGTGGTTTTTGGACTAAAATTTTTAATATCCAAAATTTAAAATTTAACGCTATCTCTTGTAGAAATTGTGGGTATACTGAAATATATAAAGATGGAACGAAGAAGACTGGTGAAAATATTTTAGACTTTTTTACTAATTAGTTTTTTGCAAGAAAGGAATATTTATCTCATTTCCAACTAATTCAATTTTAATATAATTCCAGTCAATAGTTCTAAACATATCACATCGTGAGCAAATTGCGCTATCCCTCCAGAGGCGGGCAGGCGCGCGGGCTAGCCAGTAGCTCAGCTTGCTCCCTTTTACGGGGGACGCATCTCCATCCTCCGTAGTCCTGCTAAGCGGGACGGAGGACGGGCCAGATCCCGGTTTGCAATAGCGATCTATATAAATTTAAGTCTAAAGATTGGCGTTGTATTAAGGTATTATTATATTATTTTATAAGATAAAAAATGAAGGCGAGATTATCTAATCTCGCCTTCATTTTTTATTTAATATTCTTCACATTTTAATTGGTAATAGGCTTTAGGATGGTCGCAGGACGGGCATTTTTGTGGCGGTTCTGGGCCAAAATGCACATAACCGCATTCCCGGCATACCCAGGCGACTTTTTTGTCTTTTTTAAAGACAGTTCCACCCTCAACTTCTTTTAATAATTTAGTGTACCTTTCTTCATGATGCTCTTCAGCTTTAGCAATTACTTCTAAGCGAATAGCAATTTTTTCTAATCCTTCAGCGCGGGCGGTTTTAGCAAATTCCGGGTACATCTCGGTGTATTCATGAGTTTCTCCGGCAATCGCGGCCTTAAGGTTTTCGACTGTATCGCCATAAGTTGTTGGCGCAGCTGCCTCTACTATAATTTCTGCTAAATCCTCTTTTAATTCTTGAATGTGCTCAAACAATCTTTTAGCATGTGTTTTTTCTTGTTCAGCCGTAATATTAAAGATTTCAGCAATTTGCTCAAATCCTTCTTTTTTCGCTACTTTAGCGTAAAAAGCATAACGGTTTCTAGCCTGACTTTCACCAATAAAAGCCTTAGTTAGATTCTTAAGTGTTTCTTGCATATTATTTGTTTTAATAATAACTTATTTATTATAACAGTTTTTTAATATCATTAATAATTTTTTTATCTAGATCAAGATAATTTTTTTAAGTTTGCTTGTTTTTTTGCCATGCACAATAGTGTATTGTAGGGTATTTTTAGAGGTTCTTTATATCTGGACAGCTCTTTTTTTATTTCTATAAGTAGTTTTTCTTTTTGTTTAGCCTCTAAAGATACAACCCATGAATATGTTTGTATTAATTCAACATAATGGGATTTTGTAAATAAAATAGTACGTGGGTATGATTTTACTTTTGCATTTTTAAAAGCTGGGTTATCTTTTAAAGTTAAAATAATTTTGTTCCCTGATCCCGGCTTAAAGTCAGGGCAATATTTTTCATATAATTTTTTAATTTGTTGCAGTATTTTTGATTTATCTCTATCAGCAAAGTTCCAGAAGACGGCCAAAGTGCTGTTTTCTTTTAATAACTTATGAACTTTTTTAAAACGTAAGTTTGAATCAACCCAATGAAATGCTTGAGCAGAAAAAATTAAATCAAAATTATTAATAGGTAATTTAGATTTTTCAAAAGAGTTAATAATATAATTTGTTTTTTTGTATGGCTTGAATTTCTTTTGTGCTATTTGCATTAGCTCTTTACTAATATCAAGCATAGTAAGATTAAATCCTTTTTCCAAAAAATACTTTGAAGCGATTCCTGTCCCTGATCCTATTTCTAATATATTAGATGATTTTTTTATTTTGGCGTATAAAACCACATCGTCTATTAATTTTTGAGGATAGTTCAGCCTATACTTATCATAGTTTTTTGATATAGTGCTGAAAGAAGTTCCTAATTTTTTATTGAATTTCATTTAGGTATGTTAATTTTTGGTCGAGGACAATAAAATAAATATTCTTAGGGAGATGGGGGTTTCTAAATTATGATATTAATTTAGAAACCCCTCTTTTTGCTATGCGGCAGGTTCAAGGTCACGACGCATGAACTCCACTTGTTCGCGTAAGTAAGTCCTTTGGATTAGGTCCATATGTTGCCATACCTTTTAAGAAGTTTATCAGCGACAGTCCACTGTTCTTCAAAGGTAAGGTCCATGGTAGCCAACCCTGCAAGGCATCCCCGGGGACTGAAACACAACGTAAAAAGATCTAGATCGGATAGTTGTGGATTTTTAAGCCACGCCGTGACTTTTGGACTTATCATTTTACCTCCAGATTAAAGGGTTGTACCTCCCTAAGAATATTTGTTTTAAAAGCGCCTTTCTTTCCCAACAATAAAATTTAATTTTTGGCTTTCCACTACGTCGCAGTCTCCTGAAAGGGGGTTATGAGAAACCAGGGTCACAGTCCTCTTTGAGAGACTGTGACCTAGCGTATCAGTGTATCTGTGAGAGATTGTGACCGAGCCACTCCCGCTACGTCGCAGTCTCCTGAAAAGGGACTGCGACGGGGATATTAAAATTCTACCGCATCAACATTGTATAAACCAGTGCCCAGAATATAATTAGCGGCACTAGAATGTTTATAATTTTCAGGGCTAGTGGCCAATTGCCATTTTTCCTGGCACGGATTTTCATGAATATAATTTATTTTTTCAAGAAAAAATTTTCGACTTTGGATTATAAGTGAATCATATCTATTTTCAAAAACTTTATGTTTTGCACCGTCCTTTATTCTGGCGTTGGCTTTAAAGAAAGATATAATCTCTTGTTTATTGTCTTGTTGCAGTAAGTCTATTATTTGATAGGCCAAGAATCTTTTAGCGTTCATCATGAACGTTGATAATTTAGGTGATAAGTGTGAAATTTTAATTAGGCAATGTATGTGGTTGGGCATAATTACATACCCATTTATTTCATTTTTATAATTAGCGCGCGAATAGTCAAACCATTTATACATTAAATTGCAGTATATAGCGTTTATGAATATATGCTCCCAACCTAAAATAGTAAAAGTAATGAAGTATATTTCGTTTGGGATAAATATTTTATTCCTCCTTGCCATATGATTATGTTTTAGTCACAGTCCTCTTTGAGAGACTGTGACCGAGCCAAATTTTAAAACCGCCTTTCTTTTCCAACAATAAAATTTAATTTTTGGCTAAGCACGGTTATTTCGGCTGGGGTTTTTATATTTAAAGAATTGTCTAATATGAGTGGAGATTTTTTATTAATAACAGTAATTTTTTTAGAAGAAAAAACGCTTTGGCTTATTTGGGAAGTGAGCTTAGAAAGTTTTTTAGCGGTTTTAGTTTTAATATATAATTCTAATTTCCCGTCCTGCGGGTTTGGTTTAGCTTTAGGCGGAAGGTCGGTCAAAGTGGACAGGTTAATAATATTAATTTCGCCCGGCTCCATAACTTCAATGGAGAATTTTGATTTGATAGACCCTTTCAAGGGATTGATTTCTAAAAAAGTTCCTTGGCAGGGAATATTGGCCTGGGATAAAAAATAATAATTACTAAGTTGTCCGGACGTGTTTGTGGTTTGGGCTAAACCTAAATCAAGTTTAGCAATCCGGCGGGCTGATAAAACATCACAGCCTTTTTCGCCAGGTTCAATACCTAAAGCCGGAGCAATATCATTGCCCTTCTCCCCTACCGGGATTAGGCCTAGGGGGATATTTACTTCGGTCTGGTTATTAATTGCGAACAAAGCGACTGAATTAATAATTTTATTGATAGTTTGGTCATTGCCAATAGCAATAATAGTTTTAGCTCCATGTTTAATTTCATTAGCCACAGCTTCGGCCACATTTTTCATAACGCCTAAGCGGATAATTTTCCCGTTAAGACCTAAATCAGTAATGCGGGTTTCTATGTGAGCTAAAACAGTGTCATATTTTTTGGCGTTAACATAACCGTCATAGATATAGACATGCATAAATTTAATTCTAATTAGTTCTTGACAGCTTTTATTTCCTTAACTGATTCTTTAGAAATTTCTGCGGCCATAGAGCATTTGCCATTAAAGGTAGCTCCTTGTTCTATAGCTAGGGAGGCGCATTCTATGTCACCAGCAATTTTAGCTGTGCTGATCATATCTAGATGTTTCTTTACTTTAATATTACCGTTTACTTCTCCGCTGACATGAACTTCTCGAGCTTCAACATTAGCCGAGATTTTGGCTTTATCGCCAATAAAGACATCACCATTAGTTTTTAAGCTGCCTTCTAAAATCCCCTCTACTACGATATTGCCTTGGCCGTTAAAATTACCCTTAACTTTAATAGACGGACCAATAATTGTTTCTACCTCCTTGAATTTTTCTTTTGTCTCAGGTTTGTTAAACATAGGAATGGGGTTAGTAGGCTCATGAGCCTGCATTTTATTAATTTAAAGTTCCTCCTTGTCGTATTAACCATTGTATCCTTTTAGTCTATGGTTTGTCAAAAATAACAAAATACGCTACTATAATAATGGAGATGTCGTGAAATAAGGAATTTTAAGATAAATTTCTAGTAGCTTGCCGCAGGTTTTGTGGTTTTATTTTTTTCTAAATTTCTTTAAATAATTTTATTTGCAACTAAAATTATTTGTTTTTTGGCTTAGATGTAAATTGAGGTCCCCATAGTTTAATGGATAAAACAAGGGTTTCCTAAACCCTAGATCTATGTTCGACTCATGGTGGGGGCACCATTTAATTTTAGATTTAAAATTTAGAAATATTTAGCTAATATTAGGTAAATATATTGTAAGAATAGACAATATTATATTTTTGTGTCATAATAATGAATAATAAAATGTAAAATAATGTTTTATATAGAACATTATCCGACTATTAACAATTGACTTTTGACTATTAATTCAATCATTAATTTTACTTGTTAATTGTTAATTGTCAAAAGTTTATAGTTGATATTATGGGCCTTTAGCTTCCGTCTTTGCCCCGCAATATTGCGGGACTTCGGCGAGACAGGCAGTTGGCGGACAAAAAAAGAATAAATAACAGTTTAAGGATAAATTTATAATATATGGGCCTTTAGCTCAGTTGGCTAGAGCACTTCCATGGCATGGAAGGGGTCAAGGGTTCGAGTCCCTTAAGGTCCACTAATTCGTGTAGCGAAGAATGCCCTGCGTAATTAAAAATGTTTTGCGTAGAACCATAAGTTCTTTATAGAACAATATAAAATAGGGAGTGTGGAATAATGGATTTATTAAATCATAAAAAATTAGATTTTATATCTAATTTAGGAATGGCAGTATTTGGATTAACATCCTTTGTTCTAATATCTTTTAAAATTCGTTGGGGATTTGTCTTTGGTTTATGTTCTCAGCCGTTTTTTTATTTGTTCAATTTTAAATCGCCAATGGGGATTTTTTATAGTTAATATTGCTTATTCCATTGTTTGGGTTATGAATATTTATATATGGTTTTTTAAGTAATAATATTGTTCTTTGTGGAACTTTAAGGTAAAAATTAAAGTTTCTAAAATTATCAAAACAATTAAATTTGGAGGTAGAAATAATTGATTGTCCAAAATTAGGCATTAAAAACGCTATTATTAGAGCTTTGACTACCGGCGATTTTGACATTCTATTTGACAAGACAGTACCGCTAAAATTTTATGCTAGTGAACATTTAGTGAACTGTGTTCGTTGTAGGGCTAACAGGGGATATGATGAAAAGAAACAAACTGTTGTTTGCGGGTATGATCCTGATAACGAGGTAGTGCTTCAAAATAGAGTTACACAGGTAGCCTAGTTTGGGCAAAATAGAAAATTATTAAGACTTTAGTCTACAATAACGTGGACTAAAGTCTGTTTTTTTATAAGTAGTGGATAAGTCTAAGAATTTGTGGACTTATCTTTTTATTTTGGCTAATATTAGCTAAAATAAGAGTAGTGGATAACATGTTAATATTGTCTAATTTTAGGTAATAAATAGTCTTAAATTTCTATTTTTAGTGATAATTAGAAAGTTATAATAAGTTCTGCAATAGCACCTAAGACTCCCGCCTGCCATAACATGGTATTAGCGGGAAAGTAGCACTTAATATGCCAGTTTCTAATTATGTTTTTTTATGTTAAAATCTAAATGTAACAAATAATAAATTAATAAATTTATATTTATGTATGACATTATAATAATTGGAGCCGGACCAGCTGGCATGACGGCTGGAATTTATGCGGCTAGACGGGAAATGAAAACTTTAATTATTGGCAAAGAGGTTGGCGGGCAAATGGTCTGGGCATCAGAAATTGAAAATTACCCCGGCTTTAAGTCAATTAATAATTATGATTTAATCATGAAAATACAAGAGCAGGTAAAGGGGCTGGATGTGGAAATTAAAACCGCGGAAGTAAAAAAAATAGAAAAAAAAGATGATGTTTTTATTTTGCGTACCAGTAAAGAAGAATATAAAGCTAAAACAATAGTGATAGCCTTGGGTTTATCGCCTAGGCGTTTGGCGATTCCAGGTGAAACCGAGTTTGCTAATAAAGGCGTTTCTTATTGCGCGAATTGTGACGGCCCTTTTTATAAAGACAAAGTAGTGGCCGTAATCGGCGGGGGTAATGCAGCTTTAGACGCGGCCGAGGTTTTATCAAAAATTGGCAAGCAAATTTATTTAGTCCATCGCCAGGAAGAATTTAGGGCCTTTGAAGCTTTAATAGAGGATGTTAAAGAGAGAAAAAATATAGAATTAATTTTTAATTCAGAAGTACAAGAAATTACTGGTAAAGATCGGGTAGAAAAAATAAAGATAGTTGATAATAAAATTAAGCAGGAAAAAGAAATTGCAGTAGACGGCGTATTTGTTGAAGTTGGGCGGATAGCTAATACTGATTTAGTGGCGAATTTAGTAGAGCGAGATAAAACAAATCAAATTATCGTGGATGAAAACCAGGCAACAACCACGTCTGGTTTGTTTGCGGCCGGAGACGTGACTAATAAGAGTAATTTTAAGCAGATTACTATTGCTATGGGCGAGGCGACAATTGCCGCTTTAGCCGCTTATCAGTATTTACAGTTAAAGAGAGAATAATTTTAGATAGATAAAATAAAAACAACCTTATTTATTGGGGTTGTTTTTATTTCTGGTATGTTATAATAAAAATATGTTAGACCTTGCTCAGGAAAATAGAATATTTAATCAGGGCCATAAATTAATTGCCGGGATTGATGAAGCCGGGCGCGGGCCTTTAGCCGGTCCGGTGGTGGCGGCTTGCGTTGTTGTATCACCGGAATTTAAAATTGACAGTGAAGAATTAAAATTAATTAAAGATTCTAAAAAGTTGACGGCTAAAAAACGAGAAGAACTATTTGATGTTATCCAGGATAAGTTTATTGAAGTTGGAATCGGTATTTGCGATAATAAGACGATTGATAAGATAAACATTTTGCAAGCCACATTTTTAGCAATGAAAAAATCAGTCGGCGATTTAAAACAGAAGCCGGATTTTTTATTAGTTGACGGTGGGTTTAAAATTCCTAACACTAGTTATAACCAATTGAATATTATTAAGGGCGACAGCTTAGTTTTTTCTATTGCCGCGGCTTCAATTATTGCTAAGGTAACACGTGACCGGATTATGGTGAAAATGCATGAGCAATATCCACAATATGAATTTTTAAAACATAAGGGGTATGGAACTCGTTTACATATGGAACAGCTAAAGAAATACGGACCTTGTTTAATCCACCGCCAGAGTTTCCAACCAGTGCGGTTAAGCAAACTTAAGTAGATTTGACTAGACGAAAAAAATGTTGTAAAGTTAAATAAAATAAAGAGTTTTATAAACCTGGGCTAAGAGCCCTTTTTAAGATTTTAAAAGATGAACGTAACTGAGTTAGCTAGAATTTTAAAGATTAGTCCGCAGGAGCTGCGCGATATTTTACCGCAGGTCGGTTTTCATATTGGACAAAAAGCTATAAAAATTGATAATCGTACGGCCCAAAGAATTATTAAGGATTGGGCAGAAATTAAAAGAAAATATGATAAAATAAAGCAGGATGAGAAAGAAGAGGTAGACGGCGTTGAAGAAGAAATTCAAGTTAAAAAAGCTATTACTATTCCTAATTTTATTACTGTGCGCGATTTTTCCACTTTGGCTCAATTACCGGTTAATAAGGTTTTAACTGAATTAATGAAGAACGGTATTTTTGCTTCTATAAATGAAAAAATTGATTTTGACACAGCAGTAATCATTGGTGAAGATTTAAATTTAGAAGTTAGTTTAAACCCGGAAGAGGGTAAGGAAGGAGATAATAAGGAGCAAAACAAATTAGATGAAGTTTTAAAAAAGGAAGATAAAAATAAATTAACTAGCCGTCCGCCGGTTATCGTAGTAATGGGGCATGTTGATCATGGTAAGACTAAATTATTAGACGCGGTTAGAAAGACGGACGTAGTAGCCGGAGAAGCCGGAGGAATTACCCAACATATTGGCGCCTATCAAGTTCATCGTAAAGAGAAAATTGTTACTTTTATTGATACACCTGGGCATGAAGCTTTTACGGCCATGCGCAGTCGCGGAGCCAGAGTAGCTGATATTGCAATTTTAGTGGTGGCGGCTGATGATGGAGTAAAGCCGCAGACTGTTGAAGCTTTTCAAATTATTAAAGCCGCTAAAATTCCTTTTATTGTGGCGATTAATAAAATTGATAAAGAGGCGGCTGATGTTAACAAAGTGAAACAGGAATTATCAACGCAATTAAAAATTACGCCTGAAGACTGGGGAGGTAAAACGGTTTGTGCACCGGTTTCGGCTATAACTAAGGATGGTATAGAGGATTTATTAGATATGATTTTGTTAACAGCAGAGATGGAAGAAGAAAATATTCGGGCTAGTAAGGAAGCCTTAGCTATCGGTACGGTAATTGAATCGCATATTGATAAGGGGGCTGGGCCAGTAGCGACTATTTTAGTTCAAAATGGAACTTTAAGGATCGGTGATCAACTTTGTTTTGATAATAAGATTTATGGGAAAACCCGGGCTTTAAAAGACTATAAGGGTGATAATTTAGATGAAGCTTTACCGTCAGTACCAGTCCAAGTTTTAGGTTTAAAAATTTTACCTGAAGTTGGAGATGTTTTAGAAGTAGGGCAGGGTGAACGCATTAAAACTAGAAAAAATAAAACTCAAGATTCCGTAATTTCACAATTATCAAACCAGGTAGGGGATGAAGAGGAAGGTAGATCAATTAAGAGAATTAATTTAATTATTAAGAGTGATGTTTTAGGTTCGGCTGAAGCAGTAGAAGAATCTTTAGAAAAAATAAATACCGAAAAAGTTAAAGTAAAAATAGTTCATAAGGGTTTAGGTAATATTGGGGAAGGTGATATTAAGCGGGCTGAAGACTCTAAGGCGCAACTGCTTGGTTTTAACGTTAAGGTTCAACCGCAGGTTGAAGATTTAGTCAGGGAAAAAGGGATTAAGGTTAATATTTTTAATATAATTTATGATCTGATTGAGTATGTTAAAAATGAAATGCAGACTTTAGTCGAACCAGAAACTAAGCGAGTTGATTTAGGTAAGTTAAAAGTATTAGTTATTTTTAGAACTGAAAATGATAGTCAGATTATTGGAGGCAAAGTATTGTCCGGGCAGGTAGTTAAGGATTCTTTGATAGAGGTGCTTAGAGAAAAGCAAGTTATTGCTAACGGTAAATTAATTAAGCTACAAGCCGGCAAGCAGGATGTTGATTTAGTGGAAACCAACCAAGAATGTGGTTTGCAATATGAGGGCAAACCTATTATTGTAGAGGGCGATGTTTTGCAATTTTATAAAGAGGAGAGAACTATAAAGAAGATTTAATATGCCTAGAATTGACCAGATTAATGAATTAATAAGAAGTGAATTAGCTAATCTTATTAGCCGAGAAATTTTTTTAAAAGACGGCTTAATTACGGTAAGTTATGTTGACTGCTCGCCTGATTTAAATAATGCTAAAATTGGTATTTCAGTGCTACCGGATAATTTTTGTGGTACGGCTTTAAAAAAATTACGTAGCCAGTCAGGCCAGTTTGCTAATACTTTAAAAAAGAAGCTTAAGATTAAAAAAATTCCTAGGTTTACCTGGTTAATTGATACTACGGAAGTTAAGGCTGCGGCTATAGACGATTTATTCGTCGAAATTAATAAAAATAAATAGTTTTTCGTAAAAAAGAATTCCTACGCTTTGACTATTGCTTAACGGGTTCTTTTTTGTTATAGTGATATATTGATTTTAAAATAAGTAACAGATTTGTTAGTTATGCTAAAAAATACTAAAAAATTTAAGGAGGCTTTTTATAGGATACAAGAAGCAAAAAAAATATTATTAATAACTCATGTCCGGCCAGACGGTGATGCTTTAGCTTCGGTTGGCGCTTTTATTGATTTAATTATTGGGCTTGATAAAGAATATGTTGCTTATTGTCAGGATGAGCCAGCGCCTAGTTTTTTATTTTTACCTCATATAGAAAAAATTAGTTCTAATCGGGAGAAAATAATAGCTGATTTTTTTAGCTTTGATTTAATTATTACGCTAGATTGCGCAAACGCAGACAGAACCGGGTTAGCTGATGAAATAAAAAAAAGGCAAGTTGATCAATTTTTTATTGAAATTGATCATCATCCTGAAAATGATGATCAGATTGATTTAGAGATTAGGGACGATAAAACCATTGCCACGGCTGAGATTATTTACTATTTTTTTAAAGCCAACAATATCAAGATAAATAAAAATACGGCTAATTGTTTGTTAGCTGGTATTCTGGGTGATTCAGGCAATTTTTTATATCCTGGGATTTCTGATAAGACAGTTAATATTGCTTCAGAGATGCTTCTCCTTGGAGCGCAATTACCGCAAATTCTAAAAAACACTTTACAGAATAAAAGTTTATCAGCCATGAAACTTTGGGGATTGGTTTTAAATAATTTACAAGTTAATAAAAAATATAATTTAGCTTTTTCTGCTTTGACTTTAGATGAAATTTCCCGTTTTGATAATGATGAAGATACTTTTGATTCTATTTCCGGATTTTTAAGCAATTTATATGGGGTAAAAGCCGTAATATTTTTACGCGAAGAAAATAATTCCTTAACTGGCGTTAGACAGGTTAAAGGCAGTTTACGCACCTCGCATCCGACGCTTGATATTTCTAAATTAGCTAATAAATTAGGTGGTGGAGGGCATGCTAAAGCTTCCGGATTTGTTCTTGCCGGTAGTATAGAAAAAAAAGGTAATAGCTGGCGAATTATGTAAAATAAAAAAATGAAGGGAAGGTGAGATTCGCGAATCTCACCTTCCCTTCATTTTTTTATTTTATTATTTTTTTCTTATGGTTTTCTCGCCACTCCTTAAGTTTTTTATGATGTCCAGACAAAAGAATGTCCGGCACTTTATATTCTTTGTTGCCTGCTTTAAAAATTTCCGGTTTAGTATATTGCGGGTATTCTAAAATTCCTATTTCAGAATGTGATTCATCTTTAGAACTGTCCTCGTTGCCTAAAGCGCCAGGCAAAAGCCGGGTAATTGAGTCTACTATAATCATTGCCGGAATTTCTCCGCCAGTTAAAACATAATCACCAATTGAAATTTCTTCGTCTATAAAATTTGTAATTCTTTCATCCACGCCTTCATAGCGTCCACAGATTAAAATTATTTCATCAAGTTTAGAATAGTCTTTAGCTAATTGTTGGTTCCATGATTTGCCTTTCGCTGATAACAAAACAACTTTTGACTTTTGACTTTTGACTTTTGACTTTAAGGCCTGCAAGGATTTATACAAAGGTTCAATTTTCATAACCATACCAGCTCCGCCGCCATAGGGCGTATCGTCAACGGTTTTATGTTTATCTTTAGTCCAGGTACGCAAATCGTGAGTTTTAATATTTATAATTTTAGTTTTTTGAGCACGACCAATTATACTTTCTGAAAAGTAGGATTTAAACATGTCGGGGAAGATTGTGATAATATTAAATTTCATATAAATAAATTATAGCATACAAAAAGCCACATGTTATAAAACTGTGGCTTTTTGTATTCCTGTCTATTGAGTAGACAGGTATCTAAATTGTGTTTTAGATTTTTAAATCATCAACAGAGGAAGTATCAACCTCGGCTGCGCCGGCAGGTTTTCTTCCCTCAGGTCTTTGAGCTCCTTCTGGGTCATAAATCTTTAGGTTGACCCGAGCGTTGTTTTTAGCACCAATGATTTTTAGTAAAGTTCTGATGGCTTGGGCGGTTTGTCCTCGGCGACCAATTACATAACCCATATCAGACGGGTCAGTTTTTAGGGTCAAAAGGACTCCCATTTCATCTACTGTTCTTTCCACTGATAC
>Ga0075122_10000867_pt1 | contig 22795 bp, 16 predicted proteins | sample AntAceMetag02UKB_FD_69790 | JGI IMG/M metagenome (GOLD analysis project Ga0075122, IMG submission 69790) | Saline lake microbial communities from Ace Lake, Antarctica - Antarctic Ace Lake Metagenome 02UKB | ecosystem: Environmental > Aquatic > Non-marine Saline and Alkaline > Saline | place...
CATCAAGTTTAAACTGTTTTGAATATTGCTTTCTCTTTTTTGACATTTCTCACCTCCTAAGATTACTGATAAAGTATCCTTAACAAGGTGTCTATACTATCTATACCACTTCATTAAAGTGTTTTTTGAATCAACGAATTGAGATAAGTACCCAGCTCTTGCTCAAGATTTTTTTGATAACCTGTTACTATTTTAACTACATGCTTATTAAACCCAATGATTACAAGTCGAGGTAGTTTTTGTACGTCATATTTCCTTATTGCTTCTTTTTGGTTCAATGTTATCAATGGAATTCGTATTTTGTACTTCTCACTGATTCGTACAAACTGTTCTTCACTCAATTCGGGGTCGACATTTATATAGATAAACTTCACTTGTTTAGCTTTAAATTTTTCTGCGATTCTGTTTATTGTAGGTATTTCGCGTAAACAAGGTATACAAGACTTAGCAAAGAAGTTTAGTACAACGATATTATGGACAAATTCCGTTTTATATTTTCCATTAGAACCCAAGACAAGGTTATCTTCAGAGTCTCTGAGGAATTTCATTTCAGTCATCACTCTGAATAAATTAAACCGAGTTTTATCCAGAGCATTATTTCCAACTATGTTCGGAGCTCGATCTCCGATCCTCAATTCAACAGAGTAAGCATTGAAAGAGAAAAGAAGAAATAAAACCAATGCTATTGTAATACATGGTATTTTCATATTTTTTCAACAATAAGTTCTAAGAAAACCATTAAAAAGCTAATGACGGAAAGTAACACTCTATTCTCAACTTAATCAACTCAAATCTGTTGGATATATTGATTTTTTCGAATTCAAACTTTTTCGAATAAGTCGTTTCTGAAGAGTTTCCTCCTCAAACTCACTTCCTCAACTCTTATTTAGTCGCTGACCGAAAACCCTCTTTTTCGAGAACGGCGTGACAGTTTTTTAGTGCGAGTGGTCACAAAACGGAAGGATCAATTGAAATCAAGGAGCCACCACCCGAATTTATGGAAAAAACCAGTCGAAATGCGCCGGCTTCTGCGAGTTGTTTTTTGTCCGTGATTTTTCCGATGCGGAATTCTTTTTCAATTAATTTATTTCGGTAACCTACTCCTATTGCATAACAAATACAAGGTAATTACTGAAATTTGGGCAAATTTAAACCAGCGACCGAAGCCGCTAGTCTGATAACCTATGACTCCACTTCTGATTCTTTCTTCCACAACTCTTCTCGAATCAATTGCGCGACACGAATCACTATATCAACCACTTCAATGACGAATTTATTCATCATCACATGAACTTTTCCACATCATCACTGGTGTAGGGATCACTGCGACCATACTCATCCAGATAATCAGTGTATATACATTCCTTTTTTTTATAAATCCAGAGATTTAGAATCCAATTTCATAACGTAGTACTGATAAACTTAATTACACAACTGCTTGAAACAAAAAAAAATCCTGTCCTTTCTAATGTTCAGAAAGTTCCGTTTAGTAGTGATCCCGGATTAAAACCCGTTAACAACCGTGACAATATGAAATTGCAAAAACTCAAAAAGAAAACAAAGGAATAGGCATGATTTTAAACGGTTAACATGAGTGAAGGGACTGCTATGGAGTGTATAGCGAAGAGTTTAGTGGAGGTTATAGGAATCGACACCACGAAATAGAGTATTTCATCTGATAGCAATGTTTTATGTATATCGTAGTTTCTGAAAAAAGAGCTGATTTTTCAGATTTTCTCCAGAAGAAGTCTTCACCAATGATAGGAAAGTAAGTAGATCCCACATTCAGAGTACCACGTTAATTGAATTGATATCTGGTTGTTGCCTTGTCGCCATGTTTTAGCAGAAATCCCAGGTCGACTGCTTTTTTAAGATCTCTGCTGGCAGTTGCGCTTGAAATTCCCTCAAAATAGTTTAAGTATTCTTTCCTGGAAAAAAATTGTTCTCCAAAATGCTCTGCAGCTTGTTTGATCCGTTCTGCAGACGTTCGTCGTTTACGGTCAAGTTTTTGGACCAATGAATCCAATTCCGAAAGGATAAGTCCCAATAAAAACTCAACAAAAACGGTTGATTCACCCGATTTGTCTGAATTTTCCAAGACTCTGTAATACTCTTTTTGATTTTCCCTTATCAGGGATTCTATCGATATAAAGCGAAAAACGGCGTTGTAGTTGATTAGAATGAGTTGCTGCCAGAGTCTTGCCATTCTGCCGTTACCATCAATAAAGGGATGGATAAATAAAAGCTCATAGTGAAAAACACACGCTTTGATAAAAAGATGGGTCTCCTTGTCTTTCGTCAGGTAAACAAATAGATCATCCATCAAAAAAGGAACACGATCAGCAGGCGGTGCCATGTGAGATATTTGGTGTCCTTTGATGATACCAACGCCGCTGGAGCGCCATTCCCCCGGATTGTCAATCAAGTGGCGCATGAGAAGTCTGTGCGCCTCGAGCATTGATGATTTTCTGGTTGGGATCCACTGGTGGAGCTTTTCATAAACCGCTATCGTATTTTTGACTTCCAAGATCTCACTCTCCTCACCCCTGACTCTTTGCCCATCGATTATTGCTGTAACTTGATCAACTGAAAAACTGTTGCCTTCAATTGCCAGGGTTGCCTGAATCGTTTTGATCTGGTTTTCTTTTCTGAGTTTTGGTTGTGGTTCGGGAAGGTTTATACCTCTGGTGTATCCCAGAAGGTTAGAGATACCGATACAATGATCAACAATTTTATTGGATATTGTTATGGGTGGTGAATACATAATTACAATATAGTTGATAGTATCAAGATGTTAAAAATTGATACTATCAAACCTGACATGCTAAGTCAAAATACGCGGGTGCAATATAATTAAAACGATGTCTGAGAATCGCACAACTAGTTCTTATGCAGATACGCCATATACTTCTTCTGTTCTGCATAGTCCTCATTTTCAATTCCTATCATATTCTGCAACATCCGCCAGTTTTTCCGTCTTTCCACACAAAACAGGACCATCTGTCGACTCAGTCCCACCGGAATAAACTCACCATTTTTTTCCACCATGGTATACACAGAGTTCTTCGGGATATATGAACGATGTCTTGAATTCAAATACCGTCGATTGACTACATCCCGCTGCACAATCAACTTCAACTTTTCATCCAGTGATGTCATTTCCTGCTCTTCACCCGGTTTAAGCGGGAAAAAATGCTTCCGGAATCTACCTTCTGTATAAGCCCAGTTCGCAACGGTGTAGTTATATCTCCCTTGGGCATTTGGAATCATTTTCTGTTTCCAATCCTTTCTTCGGTCCGGATTTCCGGCAAGAGACAGGGATTCACCAAAGGTTTCACCCAAGGCCGGATTACAAATAAATTCCGGAGCAACTCTTGAATCCCGGACCAATCGGGCCTGATGCGCTGAGCTATCATCGGGAACCCCATGTTCAGGCTGACAACTGGTAAATGCCTGAATATACGCTGTTCCCCGATAGTGTAATCCATCCAGAACCGCCTTATAAAAACTGGCTGCATTGGCGATAGAGATATGCGCCACATAGGGACTGCCATGACCATTCATCAGAATTCGCGCTACCTCTTTTCGTTCCGTAATTTTACCTTCGGTCGCAGCACCGGCTTGATTCATATCGATGCCTCCCGGCATCACTGAACTATCTGAATTCTGTCCACCGGTATTCGAGTATACCTGTGTATCAAGCATCAGAATCTGAACATTCGGTCGATTCTGTAGTGTGACTTTAGACAGGTTTTGGAACCCAATATCCCCCAAAGCACCATCGCCACCAACCGCCCAGACTTTGGGGAGCTCTTCGATTTCATGCTCGGTCATGCAATTATCATCAAAATGAGTAAAGCTGAAATAGTGATCATTGGTAAACCCACCCCACTCATCTTTTAGAATATGATCCACCAGTCTTTCCGGAATCACCGATCGTTTTGCATGATTCATAATCAGTGATTCACCAAACAGCCAACTTGTCGTTGGCGCATCCTGAAAGAGAGAATTCATCCAGGGGTAGGTATGCGGATTATTCAGATGGGTTGAACCATATACACTATTACAGCCCGTGCATCCCCCCATCATCATCACTGACATCCCATTGGCATAACGTCCGTCAATCGCCTGCAGACTCTTATGATTAAAGGCATCCTGCCTTAGAACCTGCTCAAGCGCATCAATCAGATCTGTCTCTTCACCTTCAAAACATTTTTCGATTCTTTCGAGGCTATCTTTTTCATTTTCACCACCCAGCCCCAAAATCTTATGCTTGACCGTTCTGGTCCACCAGATGAAAGAGGAAGGATTGCTTTTTTGCATTTTTAACAGATTCTTCTTCCCTATTTTCTTGAGCAGATCAGCCTTTTGTTCCAGTCTGGCTGTTTTTTTCCGATAGAGGGGACGCATATAGGCTTCAGTCAAACTGGCAACTGCCCTGAGAATACTTTTTTCACCACATCCAGCGCATGAACCGTCACCTGCTGCAAAGGCCTCGTAATTACTCCGCATCATCAAATGATTGTGTAACACAGAAGCTCGACTTGAGATTGGATCATCCGCACTGTACTTACCTAAAAATCGCTGATCTGTTTCTGGTAGCAGGTCCAGAAATCTCATCGCAGTCTGATTGGCTGTATTGACCTCCTCCATTTCAGGGACCATTTTCAAAGCCTCATGTGTGCCGCATTCTAACACACATTCACCACACCCTTTACAAAGCTCGTTTATAAAAATCATAAAAACGCCACCGGTACCTCTCTCCTTTTTTTCCGGAATATCAAAAAGCGTTTTTATATTGGCATAAGAGACTGGCAAAACGTTGAGAATGTTTTCAAGTTCCTGTCCTGTCGCAGGCATATCTTCATGAGATCTCAAGTAATCGTTCCCATCTAAAAGTTCCTCAAGACGCTGTTTAAAAATCTCAGCTAAGGTCAACGGCGTGGACCGCTTGTCGCGAGCTTTGATCCTCATTGTCATCCGAACTCCCTCTTCAAAGGTAGGAAGCTGTTCTAAAAGTATCTCTCTGATCTCTGTATTGGAAACATAGTTTTCAAGAGCAACTCGCATCACTGTTGCCATATCCTGTGCGGTGTTTGGCATTGCACTGTCCGGACAGGCGGTAATGCAAGACATGCATTGCACACATTTAGCGGGATCGAATTGCGGAACCATCCGTCTGGAGACAAATTTGCTGTTCGTTGCTGCTGTGGCTGCCACCATGACACCCGTTGCTGCCAGGGGAGATGCTGGCTGATGATAGCCATAATCTGAACGAAACTCCCCATCGAACTTCTTTAGCGAATAGAGGGGTTCTCGGTTTTCTTGACCGTTACCTGATGTTTCAAACCGCTGTTTTTTTGTTAACGGAAACAGCGGAGTACCTCTCATACTAGATCTATCAGGCGCATTGATTGCACCCGGTTTCACTTGCCATACTTTTTCGAACCCGGCTTTCATCACTTTCATATTGGACTCGACCACTGCTTTTCCGAATCGTCCAAACTTTTTATGGTACTGGGATTCAACCGTTTCCATAAATGCATCATCTTCAATCTTATTGATTGTTAAAAAATCTGAAACCTTAAAAAATGCACCTAAAAAGGTATTCCCCTGCATTCTAAACTGAAGTTCCGCCCGGTCTGTTGCATCGTGTGCCACCTTAAAACCATCAATTCCATAAATGCGGATTTTTTTATCTAAAATCTCTTTTCGATATTTTTTGGGTATCCGCTCCCATACTTTTTTTGATTCGGTTTCTTCCGTCTCATAAATTAGCGCTCCGCCCGGTGCCATGCCCTCAATCGGATTGGTATGCGTGAAGGCCTTCGGATCACAACATAAAACCACATTCACATGCTGCAGGTCACAATTCACTCGCACCCGTTCAGGGGCTGCGACCAGGAAATAGCTGGTGGGTGCACCCTTCTTTTCTGAACCGTATTTGGGATTTGCGCTAATATGATATAAATCTTTAGGATGACCATCTTCATCGAATATTTTATCACGGGTTGCGACATCCCGACTAAACTCGCCAATGATTTCTCCCAGGTTTTTACCTGTGGTAATGGCTCCCCAACCACCAATTGAATGAAACCTGATGGCAATAGACTTATCTGGTAAACAGCTGGGTGTCTCTTTTGAAATAACGGCATAGGGGTGATTAACACCAATATAAAAGAAACTGACCCCATCCTGGGCAGATTTCCCATCCTGCCTTTTACTCTTGCCCAGACAGAACTCATAGGCTCCTAAAATCCCTTCCGGCCTGAAATCTCTTGATCCCAGTCCATAAACCCCTGCAAAAATTCTGGGCATCTCGTCTGCGGTCAGGCTGGGGAGTCCTTCATATGCATTCACTGTTGAATTGGTCAGTGCCTTGGAAAGTGCGGTGCGAATATCTCTGGAAAGCGGGTTGTCACCGGCCATCTGATCATCACATCTCTCCAGAATAATCACCCTCTTTTTACCTCTGAGTGTTTCGATGATTGCCTTTTCCGGAAACGGCCGAATCACATTGACATGAATAACACCAACATTCTTCTTTTTATTTGTTTTAATATAATCGACGACTGCTTCAATATTTTCTGCCGCTGACCCCAAGGCCACAAAAACCGTATCTGCTTTGTCACAATTGTATGATGAAATTAAGCCATAATGTCGACCGGTGAGTTCCCCAAATTCCTTGTAAGCATCTTCTAAAAAGCCCAAAATGGGTTCAACAAAATTGTTTCGACGAGCAACGACGCCATTCATATAGTGTTCTTGATTCTGAACCGGTCCCAGTAAAATTGGGTTTTTAATGCTCATATTTTCCACGACTCTACGTCGCTGAGGGCCAAATAGTTCTTTTTGGGCAGCCGTCGGACAGTCAATCATATCATCAGACCGTCCTAAGAACTCCCTGATCAGATCTGCTTCAGCTTTCAGAAATGTTCTTTCCAAATGAGAGGTCAAAAAACCATCTTGAACATTTATCCCCGGAGTCAGCGCCAGCTCATTGATCTTCCTAAGTATAAGTGACTGATCCGCTGCTTGCTGGGCATCTTTGCCAAACAAAATTGTCCAACCCGTATCCAAAACAGCATAAATATCATCATGACCACAATGAACATTTAAAGCCTGCCGTGTCAAAGCACGGGCAGATACTTCTAACACCATGGAACTCATCTTTCCCGGCGCATGATAATACTGCTCGCACCCGTATACAATGCCTTGTCCTGATGTAAAATTAACCACTCGTTTGCCTGTCACTGACATGGCAATTGCGCCACCTTGAGCGGCATGCTCACCTTCTGCCTCAATGGCGATTTTTGAATCACCAAATACATTCAACTCGCCATTGGCGAACGACATCTGAAAGTTCTCGCCCATCTCCTTTGAAGGTGTAATCGGATAAAAAATGCCCGCTTCAGCAACTCTCGCTTCGGTGTAATAAGAGACGAGTTGATTTCCATTTGTTGTCACTTGAATTCCAGGATACTTTGGTTTCTGATGCTTTTTCATGATTCAGAGTTTTTTATATGTTTATGATATGCTTAATTAAAATAATTGATTATCAATTATGTTGTCACTGTTCTCAGTCGAGCTGCTATGTCTGCTCTGGTTCCAGTCAGTTTAAAATCTAATCATTGGACATGACCAAATAGTTACCAAAAAATCGCATGGCAATCATTCGTGTTACCATTCCTAATACCTGTGGCAGAGCTTTTCCAGGCTCAATTATGAATCCATTGAGGTCGTTGAAATTTCCAACCGCTAAACCCAAGTATGAGGGGTGGTTTCAGCAGACCGTCAAAATGTTCTGAATTGCAGGTGTATATTGCAGATGGTTTAGGTTGGATAAGTGCTTAGATCAAAACTATTCACGAACACACCTCTGGTGAACTTCCTTGTTCCTATCATCGTCTTTATATCCCTTTTTTTGCCTGATGCTTCCTGGATTAAAATGGGAAAACGCGGATTTTGTGATATATCTCATATTCCCGTTTTTCCCTCACTTCATTTTTATATTTTTTTTTCCTGATTTTTTGTTTTGTGAAATATCTCAAATTGAGTCTGGCAATTTTTTAATTTTCTTTCAAGTAAAAATTTAATAAAAAAATAACATTTATTTTCGCCATATTGAGATATTTATCATTTTCACGATATATATCGACCCGATTCCTCGAGATTCACTGGCTCAGGAAGCAGCAACAATAAGGCTTTCAAGATCATAGGCAGGTAGCCGATTTTGTTTCGTATATGGCCCGGATTAAACACGGTTTAGACGACGTATATTGTCCAAACTATAAATATCTCAAAGAGCTGCGTGGAAGAAGACAAGCGATGGAAGAACATCATAGATATCAACGAGTACCAGGATAAGGATCATCTGGGAGAGATGGTCAGGAGTACTGTTGAATGGACTCTGAATCCAATGCTGGATACCGATGCAAAAAAGCTTTGCAATGCTCAGAAAACAGAAAAACGGCAGCACCCCAATGCAATTGGAAGAAAATCTGTGAGGTTTGCGTTTCTTGAGCAAAGTTGTCAATTGCCCATCGGATGAGGTCTATTGTGAAATACCGGTGAAAGCGGACTTAAGATTCTTCTCGATGTGTGAAATTGCAGAATTTACGGGGTCGACGTAACTAATTAAATAGCTGCTATTTATTTCGCTAGCAGATCATCGAGAAATGCAATTTCTTTTATCTCTGTCTTTTTCCACTCAGTGTCATTTGTTAGAATCAGCTCAGCACCACATAACTCAGCGGTAGCCAGTTGAATGGCATCTGGTGTTTTTAGTGCGTAGCGCGCTCTATAGTTAACAGTTGCGTCAGCCACTAAGATATTTAATGGATAAATAGAAATGTGCTCAGAGTTTGTTAAGCTTTCTCGGTACTGAGATGCCAATTTATGATTATTTTCTTTCTCCGGAAATGTTAGTAATTCAATATAGGTAATTATCGAAGTGATCACGTTAATTTGGTGTTGATAAACTTGATCCCAAAACTCTGACATTAAATCAATATACTTTGGATTTTCTTCAAAATAATAGATAAAAGGGGCCGTATCCAAAAAGACCTGATTATATTTCCTAAGATCTAATCCCATTGATCACGCTCCTGTCTGAGATATGTTGCTGCACTTATTTTAGACCAAACGCTCTTTCCAACTCCTCTCATTTTCCTGAAATCCCGTTTTCCGGTCCTTTTATTTGAATCAGATTCACAGGTTGTCAACTTAGCAATAGGTTTACCCGCCCTTTCAATAATAATATCTTCTTTTTTTATGGAAACAATATTTAACAGTTTTCCAAGGTTTCTTCGTGCTTCCAAGGCAGATACTTTTTCCATGATTTCTCCATTTTATATTGTTTTCTTTGATTATACCGACTATATCAATTGTGTCAACCATACTAATTGATACACCTCTTCATCCAAAAGGGATATTCGAATTAAAAAGCAAGGAAATAGGCATGTGTTGAAATGGACACAGAGAATGAAGTAACTGAAACTATCAAGTTTACCGCGCCATAAGACGAGGGGTTTGAAGGGTCTTCACAAAGAAATCGGGAATATCCTGTTCCGCTTTTTCTTTGTTTGCCTGCCAGGCCTGTGTATGTTTTCCATCGGGAACAGTCCAGAATTGCTTAGGCTGACGGGCGGCCTTAAACAGTGCCTGTCCGTGACTATAGTCAACAGTCCGATCCCCTGTACCATGGATAATAAATATGGGTCGAGGTGAGATCGATGCAATAGAACCAATGGGCGTCGGATCAGTTACACTCAGGTTGCCTCTTAATTCGAACAAAACCTCTACGACAGGCAATAAGGGATACTGCGGCAACCCAAAATCTCTTTTTGCAGCCTGTGTAATAACTGTCCGAATGTCTGTAAATCCTGATTCAAAAACCCCCGCTTTAATCAGATTATTTTCCGCCATCGCCATAATAGAGGTACTGGCACCCATTGAATAGCCGAACACACCGACTGCAGACATTTTCCGTTCTTTTACCAGATAGTCAACTCCGGCATGGACATCCTTTCGTTCGTGATATCCCATGGAGATGAAAGCCTTGTCGCTAATTCCGCTGTGTCTTAGATCAACCAGAAGTAAATTGAACCCCCTGGCATGCAGAGAAGGCACGTACCGCAAAGCTTCACGGCGTGTCGCTCCCCTGCCGTGAACCATTAGAATGCCCGGTTTGTCAGGCTGCCCGGGTATATACCAGCCGCCCAATGTTAAATTGTCTGATGTCTTTAGTCTGACTTCTTCATATGCCAGATGGATTTCTGATGGATCCTCGCAATAGACATAGTGTTTCTGAGGACAAACATGTTTACCCCCTGGATCAAGCAGGATAGAAGAAAAATACCAGGCACTGCCGAATAGTCCGGAAACGCCGATGACCAAAATGCCTATTAAAACATAGATTAATCTCTTCATTTTTTCTCCAGAATGTTTATGATTTAAAGTCCAATTCACCTGTGACATGTGTTGTTAGAAATTGAATCCGATAATATTCCAATAGTACAAATCCAGTAGCAGCACCACAAAACTGATTGAAAGCAACGAATGGGTTATCCGATTGACCAGATGTCCCTGTTGCTTTGCCCAGCTCAAGATACTGCTGACAACATGCAGAACTGTGGTGAAGCATGCGATGATAGGCAAGACAAATGAATACTGGATGGTGGTTGAAAGATCAAAAAATATTAACGTTACGTCCGTTATCAATGGATAAATGAGAGCCAGAAACACCAATAACAATGCACCCGTGATAATAGTCAGGAACCTGGCATGGCGTGGCAGAGGCACCAGATTTAATCGGGTGCTGTTGTCCTTCTTTCGTCTAATGATAGAAATGATGCGGGGTGCTGAGATTCGAAAAATAATCGGTATTAAGAGCAGGATCAGAATTCCCAGCACCGACGCTGGTTGACTGATGAATGTCAGTTTATCGAAGCCGATATAAGGGGTATCATCAAAAAACAGGTGTGAAATCCCGCCATGACTGTTTTTTCTGAAAATGAGCCTGTCCCCGCTGCTGGCATTCTTGTACTGAAGGGGAGCCGTTTGAAGCCACTTGGAAACGCCGTAACGGTCTATGTAGATAACTCCCGGTTCACCCTCTATAACTTCAAAGGCGTACATAAGCTTTCCGATCTTGGTAAAATCTGATTGTGACATTCTATTCGGACAGTAATATCCAGCAAGTCCATGTTCCGGTGTAATTGCCTTTTGCTTTGAAATGACATGTTCCTTTCGGTCAGGAAAAAAATAATCAGTAAACTCCTTATATATCAAATCACCTGCAAAATAACCCATATTTGAATTAAATGAGATAAACAGCCCTGTTCCAGATTCAGGAATCAGAAATAACTCAGATATGAACCATAACATATCCCCATCATGGCCAATTATCCTGTGGCCATTCCGATCCATTTCAATGAAGCCGTGAGCCATGCCGTTAATCGCATTTTCATTCGAGAAAGAGCGACTGTGCATCAGCTCTGCGGTTTCCCTATCCAAAATGTGTGTCCCCTTAAATTGTCCCTGCTGCAAATGTGCAAGCATAAACTTTGACATATCGGTTGCGGTTGTGCTGCCTCCGCCAACAGGCGCAAGCGGCAGAATGATGAATTTCTGTTCAATGGATTCAACCCCATTGTATCGATAGCCTTTGCTTCTCTGGGGCCTTAGATTTTCCGGAAGAGGCTGAATAAAGGTCGTATTGTTCATCCCCAACGGCTTTAAAATATTTTTTTGCACATAGTCTTCCCATTTGAGACCCGTAATCTGTTCGATAATATATCCGGCTATTGCGGTTCCATGGTTGGAATAAGCGATCGTTTCATCAATGGGTCGAACTCGTTCCGGCATTTGTTCGATGAGTATTTCATGCAGAGGGCGTACGGATTCTGAATCATACGAAAACAGGCCTATCTCCTTAGCTTCAAACCCTGCAGCATGGTCCATCAAGGTTTTCATCGTGATGGCTTGCGGAAAGGTCTCCGGTATTTTGAAATCCTTTAGATAGACGTTTATGTCGGCATCCAGATCAAGTTTTCCCTGTTCGACCAGCTGCATGGCAGCTGTCCAGACAAAGAGTTTGGAGATAGAGGCGATACGGAATAGTGTTTTTTCAGGATCAACCCTGATCCTCTTTTCCGTATCAGCGAATCCATATCCTTTACTGAGAACCAGTTTATTGTTGTGCACAAGCGATAATGTTGCCCCTGGGATGTTATTTTCATGCATTTGCACTCGGATAATCGCATCAAGAAAAACTTCCATGTCATGTTCTCGATTCAACTCTCTACTGCCCGCTTGAAGAGAACAATTGAAAGAGATGAGAAAAGTGGTGAAAAGAATTAATCTCAAAATACGATGTAAATGCTTAATTGGTAAGTTTTTTCCAGGTTGAGCACACGGAGCAGACATTTTTTTCATTAGTTGTTTAATTGAATCGTGATTAATGGAGAACAGCTCGGCTTTTCTTTCTAACGTCAAAGTGCTGATTACGAAAAACCCCCGCTAAACGAATCAGCTTTAAAAAATTTCCCCTGCAGAATTCTCTATCTAACAAACTGTTCCCGGCAATCTACTCCCATATCTAAATAAATTCAAGATGATCACTTGAAAAAACAAATTCTATCGACAACAGACCAGCGACCGAAGCCACCCGTCTCTAAAATTATGATTATTCAGATTCCTACGATTTTATTTCGATCATTGTCTCAAGCGGAACTTAAAGAGAAAGATGAGTTTTGGATCAAGATGACCCGCCAAGGGGAACTGAACTGGGCGGGGATTTGTTCTGGGGTCTTTATTGTAATTGAACATTCAGTTTCTTTTGAATGCTATCAAGCAGGAAATTAATCTCAATGGCATCTTTTTCCTTGTTGGCCTCTTCCGATGAAAGCATGCGAATAATCACCACACCAAGGTGATAGTTGATGCTGGACTGATTTTCACTTTGGTTAAATGGGATCCTGAATCCTGCGCCCAATGAAGAGCGTCGCGTCCCGGAAGAAAATCCCATCCCAAAACTGAACTGGGAACGAGATTCTCCCGCAACCGGGGACTTGCCGAAGTCCTGAACCACAACAAAATGGGAATATCCTGAATTCCGCGTCAATTCCGCACTCCGAAGATAGAGGTAGTCCAATATATCTGTTTCATTGGTATACCGATTTGCTTTGAAAGAGATCCTGTACCTGTTTTCCTGCAACCGGGTTTCGTCATAGCCATAGTCATCCAGTTTTGGTTGATAAGGGGTGGGTTTTGGTGCACATCCCATCAGGAAAATGAGACATCCCATCAATAAAATCAGGATTAAGGTCGAAGGATTTTTCGTAAAATTCATTGGGGAGTTCCTTCAATTCTAGCTGGGATTACACAATTTCTCGTTGGATGAATTGGATTTCGATGCTAACAGTAAATGCAGCAATCAAGGATCGAACCCACTAGATGTGATCATAAAAACTTCGGTGATGAATGTCAATTGATGTCGATTGAAAAACTGGCGTTTTGAAGCATGGCGAAACGAAGAAATAAAAAACTGATTCCAAAATGCCAGTTTCTATTCAACATCAAATCACATCGCCACCACCGGAACCACTGATGATAAGTTTTCCTTCCTCTTCCAGTTTTCTAGCGACTTTGACGACTTTCTGTTGTGCAGTATCTACATCTGCCACTCTTACCGGTCCCAAGGCGTCCAGGTCGTCCCGCACCATGTCTGCGGCTCGTTCTGACATATTGCTGAAAATGTGCTCCCGTACCGCATCTGAAGCGGTTTTTAGACACAGAACTAATTCATTCTGAGGGATTTCTTTTAAAATCGCCTGCATTCCAGTCGGATCAACCAGTACAAGATCCTCGAAAGTAAACATTAATTCCCTGATCTGTTCCGCCAAGTCCGGATTGGACTCTTCGATGGTGGCCAAGATTCTGCTTTCAGTTGTTTTATCCATGGTATTGAGCATTTCAGCAACCGATTCGACACCCCCGACCTTCGCTGCTGAAGAAGCCCCGGATGCTTTCAGTTCTTTTGAGAGCACCTCTTCGATTTCTTTTATGACACCCGGTGGTATCGATTCCAGGATTGCCATCCGGTAGGTTACATCTGCCTGCAGGTTTTCAGGAAGCTCTTTTAGAACCTGGGCTGTTTGATCCGGGTCTTCCAGGTGTGCCAATATCAGGGCGATGGTCTGTGGATGTTCATTTAATATGTGACTAGCTACCATTTTGGGTTCAAGCCATTTGAGAGAGTCGAGTGAACCCTCATCTTGAGATGATTGGAGATTGTCAACAAGGGCTTTGGCTTTGTCGTCCCCTAATGCCTGGGTCAATGCGTTTTTGACGAAATCACCACTGGCGTTAATGGTAACCCCTTGATCCTGCATGGCAGCTTTCCTGTAAAACTCCTCCAGAACGTTGTCCAATTCTTCCGGAGAAACATCAGTAAAACGAGCCATATAATATCCAACCTGTTGAATTTCTCGATCTTCTAGGTTTTTGAGTATATCGGCCGCTCCCTCTTCTCCAAGTGCTAACAAAAGAATTGCTGCTTTTTTAGGGCCCGTTAATTTTCATACACTCATAATTCTACCTGAGTTGTTTATTCTCGATTAGAAAACCGATGATCGTTGGTCGATCAGTGTCTGATATGCATATCAGTATGGAAGAAGTTCGTCGAAGGATGAATGTTGGGTTGGGGGTAGGGCAAAATTGTTAATCCAAAAATGGATCCGCTTAACCGGATATTTACCCCTGCTATATTCAACTCCCCAATGTCATTAAAATATCAACTAGATGGCAACCTATCACCCGCAATCCCAGTAAAATGTCCATTGGTACCCATTGAAAAACGGAGGAACCTTCGAGGAAATCCACCGTCTTTTAGACGTCTTCCCATATAAATTAGCCTCAATTACATATCAATACTTTTCTTGATTCGGGCAATCTCCTTTCTGGTAGCTTTAAGATAGTTGTATCCAACTTCTGATTGTAAAATTTGGATTTCATCTGTTTTATGGTACTTGGCAGTTTGAAATCCTTTTCTGACCTTGCAGAGTGATTTTATCATATACGAGGTTTTAGCAACGGAAACAACACTGTAAAATGTTGTTCCAACGTTTTCCGTATCACTTTTTAATATTGTTCCCACTGATAACATCATTATTCTCCATTGGTATTCGAAAAATAGCATAGCCTTGTTCATGTATAACCAATAGAGACTTCCATATTCTTTGGTATCCACACCTTCCAAGGAGCGTTTATTTGATCATGTCTATTACTATAAAATATAAGCCCTCCAATGTCATTAAAATGTCAATTAGTGTCCATTGAAAAAAGGGGATTTCCTGAGGAAATTCTCTACAAGTTACTGATATTGTCTGTATCCCCACCAGGACTCGAACCTGGATCTCAGGTTCCGGAAACCGGAGTTTTACCTCTGGAATTTCTTGATATCAGGGGATGTACAGAGGGGTAGGGTTTGGGAGTGTCGATTAAATGTCTTTTGGGGAACGGGATTCAGAATAATTTTTTATGATCACAGCAAGTTATATCGTATCATAAGTCTTAACAGAATGCTTTCTGGGTTTTCTAGATAAAACAGCATTTGTTCATACAGCTTGACTCTTAACCTTCTCGATCTGCTCCAGATTGGCAGTAAAACCAGAGATATCAGAGAACATGATGGTGGCAATTCTTCTTTCGAATTCTTTTTTCATGGTTGATTTTAAAGCAAGTTTCTAATTGTTTTTTGATTGCCGGTTCTCCGGAAAGGGTGAATCCGCGTTAAAATATCTCTCCCGCTACTTGTACCGAGGGGTGATTTCTGAACGTAACATCGTTTCCCATCAAAATGGGGAAATCACTTTCGCCTAATTCAACAGCGGGACCGGGAATCGTGAAACCAGAACCCTGCCTGGCAAACAGTTTGTGCGACTGGTGCTCCAGCATGTATTACCAAAAGGATTCAGACAGGTCAGGGATTACGGTTTTCTGCACGGTAATGCGAAGAAAACCCTGACACAGCTTCAATTGTTGCTGATACCAAAGATCAGGGACGGTCCACCCACAAAGAGGCCTTCATTTACTTGTCCGTGCTGCGGGAAACCGGCCATCATTATCGCAGTCGCAGTATTTCGACTATGCTCTGATAAACGGAGTCGCTCACCGCCCTGTATTCGAGATCAGGCGATCGCGTAAATTTGCGTGGTTGCCATTTTCAAATCCGTGGCGCTTAATAAATGCCGGGATACGTGCGCCCTGCGTGAGAAGCTGAGTCGAAATACACTGATTGAAATGTCAATGAACCTTCTTTCTCAAAAATATCTACTGATTATTTCGCTTTCCTGCCAGATAAATCTCTTATAATCCAACCACCAGGAAAAAACATATTTTCTTATGTATGATGCCTCCCTCGGGCTAGTACAACATCAGGATAAGATTGTGGTTCGTTCCTCACACAATCAATTCTTATTCGTTCGGTTTTGAAATCTTTATGTAGTATGAATTTTTTGAAGTAATGAATCGACTATCCAAGAATTTAAACTCTTCTTTTCCTTTTTTGCTGCAACATATGCTTGTTGATGTATCTCAGGATCAAGGCGAAGTGAAAGTTTACCTGAAAATGGTTTGTCTGGATTTTCATTACGACTTGCACAGAACTCAAGATAATCATCAATTGAATCTTTAAATTCTGTTTTTATTTCCTCTACACTTTTGCCTTGGAAAGTAATTACATCTTTTGTATTGATGACTTCGCCATGGAAAATTTCTGCTTCATCGTCAAAGACAAGATGACCGATATAACCTTTGTACTGCATCATGGCTGAACTCCTGCTGTTTTTAGAAACCTTTGAATAGATTTAATCGCACCTTTATCTGTTTCATTTTTTGGATGAGGTCGGTGGAATACCATTCGTATTCCGTTCAATGTGACTCGAATTCTTGATCCTCTTCCTTCACTAATATCTGCATTAAGTGCAACCAATAAAGCTTCTATTTTTGACCAAGCAATATCTGATCAAGTTGGGTCGTCGAATATCGCTTTTAGTGTTTTCTTATGTTTGGTGCTTAATGGCATTTTTCATGAAAATGAAGGATTTTCGTTTCAAGATATCTAATGGTATCATAATATGGTATCACGCGTCAAATGTTGATGTGAATTTGAAGAATCGAGATAGACAGCGGAGCCAGCAGAGATTATTCCACATATATTTCACACATTGATAATGAATCATCTGATAAGAGCGGTTCTATCACTGCGAGTGCCATTGGGACTACTGGTATGGGTATGGTTGTTAAAGACCTTCTGAAATACGCAGTATCCAGCCAGCAGGAGGCGATCAGTAATGCCGGTTTCGGCTGGCTTTGTACCCTTATTGGTGGCGGCGATTCGGATGCTCTTAATAAGATTTCTGGTCAGCTCAGAGATATATCAAACCAGATAATCATTCTGAACAGAAAGGTGGATGATGCCTTGTCAAAAATATTAGAATCAGTGGAGCGTACAGATTATGATTTGAAGGTGAGCAATCTTATTCAGGAGATTAGTACAATCGAAATTTTATATAACCGTTTGAAGTTTAATGCGGATTCTTCTGCGGATCAGTCAGATATTGATGACCTCCTAGAGGATATTTATTCGGCAGGTGTACCAACACTTCTTATGGAAATACAGTATGCTCTTGATGGAATAGCCGGTACTGAAGGAATTATTGAAGACTGGGGCAGGCTGATGACCAGACATTCATTCGAAGCGTCATACAATAATGCTCAGAGTATAAGTGATCAGTTTACATATTTTGCCGGACTGCAGTTAAAAGCACTGACACTCATTTTAGAGTATGCCCATGCGAAAGGTAAATCGCAGGGGTATACAATGTAAATATAGACAGCACCAACACATATGACACAGCATTGATATCAGCATGAGGTGTGCCGTGTTATAACTTATGAGACAAATTCGGGCTTTTCGTTAAGAGACACTTCATCCTATCTTCCAACTTTTCAGGCTGGCGGCCATGATTTCATACTTGCTGGCTACCTGTGCAAGTATCTTTTCGCCGGATAGAAGTTCCAGTACGACTTTGGTTTTGAAATCCAGGCTGTATGTTCGCTTTTTATTGCTCATTGTTGTTCTCCTGAAATTTGGCCAATTGAATCTGTTTCAGGAATATCTAAGCTCACAAAATCTGTCCAAATATCTGGGTGCAGAATACCTTGAAAAATTTTCATGGCATCAAATGCTCCGGGTCCCATGGGGAATTTCTGGGCGTCTCCGCTTTCCATTGCTCAACCAATCTCCCTGGACCAGCAGCAGCTCCAGTTCGGAACAACTTCCCCGTTCCCAACATGGCCTCAATAAAAAGTAGGGGATCGGAATTATCCCATTGGAACTTTAGGTAAATCGTCGGGCATCAATCCAGGTAGGTCGTTAAGGCTGATTTTCCAGGTTTAGAACATAAGGGCAGTAATGGGCGCAATCCCACCTGCTTTGCCGATTGGGCAAGGGTGTCGAATGTCACTCCTGCCTCAAACAGCATCACGCGATTCCGCCTGTCAGCTCGCACAACCTTATTGAACAAAGACATATCAACAATCGCTGTATCCGGAACACAAAGCGCGTCCCCCTCGATAACGGGGTCTTACACTCTTCAAGAAAATCGTCTGCTTGCTGCATGTTGTGTCCAAGATGGATGTTTGATATTATCAATCAGCAATGTGAAGAGATCTTCTACAATGATCGCTTTTGATTCGGAATTATTGATCATCTAGGCAAGATCATCGGAAACCATCCCTGGATTCAGCGGAACGGCGATGAAGCCTCCCCTTGCACAGCCAAAGATGCTGATGATGAACTCATGAGAGTTCAATCCCAGAATCGCGATCCGATCCTGGGGCAGGTATCCCAGTAATTTTAAGCCGGCAGCAAATTGATTGATCCGATCATTTAACTCGCTGTAGTTCAGCCGGATTTCAACATTGCCGCGTGGTTCGATCAGTGCTGTTTTGTGCGGTGCATGTCGGGCATTTCTTCGGAACATGTCGCTGACAGTCTAGCGTTGAGCCAAATTCTGTTGCAGTTGAGTAACCAAATTCACCTCCTGAGTTTTGAGTTTTTAAACCTGATTGTTTTGGACTAACTGATTTTACCACCCTTCCAGTTTTGCAATGACATCACACATGACTTCACTAGCGCCGCCACCGATAGATGTCAGTTTTGCATCCCGATAGGCTCTGGAGATGGGCATTTCATTCATCAATCCCATTCCACCGTGCATTTGCAGGCAGCCATCGAAGACGTTTCTAGAAAGCTTCCCTGCCAGCAGTTTTCCGATGGAGATTTCCCGGGTGGCATCCTGACCAGCCGTTTTCAAGCGGACGATGTGGTAGGTAATCTGTTTGAGGGATTCGATATCAGCTGTCCATTCAGCTAAACGGTGGCGGTTGACCTGTTTAGCGATCAATGGTTTTCCGAATACCACCCGTCCTCTCAAATACTCAACCGTTTGATCAATGGCTCTTTGTGCCGATACGTACGTCAGAGGTAATACAGCGAAACGTTCGTGCTGGAACTGCTGCATCTGGTAGATAAATCCCTCACCTTCCTCGCCGATCAAATTCTCTGCCGGAACCTTCATGTCGTCAAAATAGAGCTCAGCCGTATCGCTACTCCGCATACCCATTTTATCCAGTTTTTTACTCACTTTGAATCCCGGCAGGTTGGTCGGCACTACGAACAGCCCGAATGAATGATACCCTGGTTCGTCTCTGGTTCGAGCCAGCAATGTAAGGAAATCAGCCTGTGTCCCGTTGGTAATAAAGGTCTTGGACCCGTTAATCACATAGTGGTCACCCTCTTTTCGAGCTGTCGTTTTCAAGGCAAATACATCGGAACCGGCATCTGGTTCCGTGACAGCGATAGCACCCACCATCTCACCGTTAATGGCAGCCTTTAGATAGGTCTCCTTCAGATATTCACTCCCGAATTGATGAATCGCCGGTGTTGCCATATGGGTTTGTACGGCGATGCCCATCGGTACGCCACTGCAATCAGCCCCGCCAATTTCCTCCAGATAAGCCAGGTCGTACCAGTAATCAAGCCCCTGTCCTCCGAGCTCTTCAGGATAACGAATGCCGAGAAATCCAAGCTCGCCCATTTTCGCGAACAGGTCATGGAGCGGTGTTAAACCCTTCTCTTCCCATTCGTCCACGTTGGGATTGATCTCCTTTTTAACAAATTCGCGGATAGATCTTCGAACAGATTCTGTTTCCTTAGAAAAATAAATATTGCTTGTCATCGTCCATATCTCCATTTTGTTTTATAAATATCCATCCAGATCCCTTGATGAATTTTTCTTATGATTATAACAGGTTCGACGGTATTTTGACTGTTTTAGTTCGCAGGTATTCTCCCAAAGCCTTGGCTTGTGGATCCATACGCGTCGATGCAGAAACACCGTCACCCAGCAATCCAATGACATAAAAATTAAGGGCCAACAGATTCGGCAGTTCGTAGCGTTCGATCTCGAACCCGGCCATATCTGGTAAAACCTCCTTAAGCATTTCAACAGTCAGAAAAGAACTGAGAAAAGTATAGGACTCCGGCGTCTTTCCCCAGATGCCCAGGTTGGCGTTGCCACCTTTGTCACCAGAACGGGCTGCGTATATTTTTCCAAGGGGAGCAAGCGTTGTAGCACCGGAGGGCACAGCCGGGATTTTCACCTTTGCCGGTTCAGAGGGGAGTACCGTTCCATCCGAGACAATGGCCGCAATATCAAACTCCTTTCCCTCTACAAACACCTTTTGCGTCATAGCTGACTGTGATACCAATGTCGGCCAATGGCGAATGATGGGACTTCCTTTTCCCGGAGGAGAGGTCAATGTCATGCCTGGAACGGTACATAGGGCTAATTCGATGAACTTTGTAGAGAATGCTGCTACTTTTTTCGGGTCAGAATCTGTTACAGCCAGTCTCACATAAGCAAAGGCCTCTTCATTACTGGGCGGGTTCTCTTTGTCTGACCGGATCAGTTCAAAATCAACCGTTTCGAACTGCTCTTTCCCGCCAAGACTTGTAAACAGGGTATCTTCCAGAATGTGGGCTTTCTTTTCGATATCCGTTCCTGCCAGCAAAAGGGTTGTGGCATTCTTATGACCGCCCAGGTTGTTGATGCAGACCTTGGTGGTCACTGGTGGGGGTTCACCTTGTACACCTGTTATCTCGACGCGATCCGGTCCCTGTTGGGAAATATTGATGGTATCGAATCTGGAAGCAACGTCCGGTGTCAGATATTTGGGTGCCCTCACTTCATACATCAATTGGGCGGTGACAGTCCCGACCGATACCAATCCGCCGGTTCCCGGATGCTTGGTGATGACAAAGGATCCGTCATCATGCATCTCGGCGATAGGGAAACCCATATTGTGGTAGGACGGGATTTCATCCACAAAGGAGTAATTTCCGCCACAGGCTTGTCCGCTACATTCAATGATGTGTCCTGCTGCTGCTGCACCGGCCAGTTTGTCCCAGTCGTTCTTCTGCCAGCCAAAGTGCCAGGCTGCGGGTCCCATCACAACAGCTGCATCAGCCAAGCGACCGCCGACAACAATATCAGCCCCTTCTTCCAGAGCCTTGACAACTCCCCAACCGCCAAAATAGGCGTTGGCAGTCATGGGCTGTGCCTTGGCGTCTTTCAAAAGTACACCCGTATCGAGATGGCGGAACTCTTCGCCCTGCTCTTGAAGTTCACCCAGCCGGGACATCAGATTATCGCCTTCGATATACGCAATTTTGGGACTAAGTCCCAGTGTCTCAGCCACCTTTCTCAATTCGTCAGCCAGGCCTTTAGGGTTAAGTCCCCCGGCATTGGCAACTACTTTAACCTTTCGGTCCATGCACTCTCCCATCACCATTTCCATCTGCTTTAAAAAGGTGTGTGCATAACCCCTGTTGGGATCTTTAAAGGTTTGCTTGAGGAGGATGGCCATCGTTAGTTCGGCCAGGTAGTCGCCGGTTAATACATCAACAGGCCCGCCCTCAAGCATCTCTTTGGCAGCAGAGAAACGGTCGCCGAAAAAGCCGCTGATATTGGCGATGATGAATTTTTCACTATTCTTGCTCATAGATTGTCCTTTTGTATGATAGTTTTAACGCGTCGCCCGGATAGCGTAAGCCAAATACGATGGCTATCCGTATCCCATATTCAGGCGACCTGTTTCTATAAAATATGTTTTGAAATTATCTCGTTCATAATTTCTCGGGTGCCCCCACCGATGGACATGATACGGTTATCCCGGTAAAGTCGTTCCACCAGATATCCGCGGATAAATCCGTATCCACCAAAAATCTGTGTGGCATCGAAGGTCAGCTTGTCCGCTACCTGACAGGCAAAATTCTTGGCCATTGAGGTTTCCTTCACCTTGTATTCCCCAGCTTTTATTTGGGCCGCCAACCGGTATGTGAATTCCTTGCTCGCTTCCACCAGGGTAGCCATTTCCGCCAGTTTATGACGGGTGACCTGAAAACCGGTAATGGGTTTACCGAAGGCTTCCCGTTCTTTGGCATATTTAATCGACTCTTCCAGGCAGAGTTCAGATATCATGTTTGCATGCACTGCCATTATCAGTCGTTCAGACTGAAAATTCTCCATCTGGTAATAAAACCCCTGGTTCTCCTCTCCTATCCTGTTTTCTATGGGAACCCGGCAATCATTGAAATATATCTCCGCCGTATCCGAGGCCCACCAGCCCATCTTTTTCATCTTATCCGAAGTTGAGTAACCCG
>Ga0075122_10000868_pt1 | contig 22794 bp, 16 predicted proteins | sample AntAceMetag02UKB_FD_69790 | JGI IMG/M metagenome (GOLD analysis project Ga0075122, IMG submission 69790) | Saline lake microbial communities from Ace Lake, Antarctica - Antarctic Ace Lake Metagenome 02UKB | ecosystem: Environmental > Aquatic > Non-marine Saline and Alkaline > Saline | place...
CATAAATTCTTCTAAGCAGGCTATTGGTTAAACCAACATAAAGCGTACCATTTTTTCTGCTCGTTAATATATAAACATAGTATTTATATTGCTTTTTCATATTCACCCTCCTGGATTCCCACCTTCGCGGGAATGACAATTGTAAATTAAGTTTATAATTTATTTTATTAGCTTACTATAACATTTTTCCTCTGAATAAAAAACTTCCGTTTCTTACCATCTTCCCGTTCAAGTCTTTCAACAAATCAAAAAATCTCCATATGGCGATTTTTTGTTTTGTCGGGGTGAGAGGACTTGAACCTCCGGCCTTCTGATCCCAAATCAGACACTCTAGCCAACTGAGCTACACCCCGATATAATACGTGCCGAGGGAGAGGATTGAACTCTCGACACGAGGATTTTCAATCCTCTGCTCTACCACTGAGCTACCTCGGCATATTTTTTGTGGACCTAAGGAGATTCGAACTCCTGACCTTCGCCTTGCAAAGGCGCTGCTCTACCAGCTGAGCTATAGGCCCATATTTAATTAACAGAAATAGTATATAATAATTTAATAAAAAAGTCAACAATAATAATATTCCTAGCTCTTACTATTAATAGTAGTAGAATTTGTAAAAGAAAAAAATAAAATTAACAAATAAAAAACTATTTCAAGATTTAAGAAATAGTTTTTTAGTACAATTTTTATTATAAATAAAATCTTCCAAGCCACAAGAGTAACCCAACATACGCAATATTGATATGCAATCTTTTTAAAAGATTTAAGATATATAAAATTAAGATTAAAGGATAGGCAATTAAAATTAAAGGATTGCGAAAAATTTTATGATTTGCCATTTGAAAAAGTGCCTTTGCATCCCCAAAAGAAGGAATAGCATGCAAACCTACAACAACCGCAAACCACAAATAAACTATATGCATAATTTTATATGGTTCACGTATTTGAGAAGCTAAAAATAAAGTTAACGAGGAATTTATTATTAAAGGCCCAAAAGAAATTAAAAATGCTTGAATAAAATGTTTTGGTTCTTCATGCTCAACAAAACCCGCAAGTTGCCCAAACTGAAAAAGTTTTACTTTGTGTACTTTAACACGAGCAAAAATACAAAAAAATAAATGAGACAACTCATGAACCACAACACCCGGCGCAGTAAATAAACTCCAAAAATAATAAATAAATTTACTTTTCATATTATCTTTTACAACCTAAAAATAAATAATAGTAATAAGAAGTAACCGAAACTAGAATCCAAAATAAAAACGCTAAATCATTTTTAAAATAAGGAACATCCACCATACCATGAACAACAAAAGCAGTCCAAACAGACAGCAAACCTGCTCCAATCATTTTATCACTAAATTTATATACTAAATATGAAAATTTAAATAGAAAAAATAAAATACCACCAAAACAAATCATTCCAATTAAACCTATTTCTGACCAAAAATTTAAAAAAATATTATGAGGAAAGGTTAAACGTTCTAAATTATTTCCCTCTTCAAAATAATGTGGCTTCTGAATCTTCCTAAACCACTGACGAATACCAGTACCAAACACAAAATTTTGAGGAGACGTGGTTAAATAATCTGCGGTATAACTCCAAATTGTTAATCTATTCTGACCTGAAACATCTTGAAATAAAATTGCTTGCTTAAGCGGCGTAATTAAAATAGCTATTAAAATAGCTATTAAAATAGCTACATAAGTAATTTTTTTATATCCAATTAAAAATAAAAAAATTAATAATCCAACAACCATAGCAACCCAAGTACCTTGCGAAAAACTTAAAAAAATAGCAACTAAGGAACACACCATCACAAGTAGTAAATATTTTACTTCTCTTTTTTTAATTCCTTTTGTAGTTGTTAAAATTAAAAGTAAAACTGGTAAAACATAAAGACCAATAGCATTGGGAGTAGTATAAAAAGAAGTAACTCGACCAAATATTTCCTCATTCAATAATTTAACCGGATAAAAAACAGAAGAAAACTTTTGTAAAATAGCTACTAGACTAATACTAAAAGTAGATAAAGCAAGAAACCAAGTAAGATCACATCCAGAAATATTTTTATGACGACCAATAAATACCATAAAAAATAACATTGGCTCTAGAAAAAATGCTCTCCAATGTCCAGCAGATTTATACCATTCATCAGATACAAAAATACCGGTAATAGATGCAATAAAAAATAAGAACACAAAACAAGAGAATATTTTATTATTTTTAATCACCCACAAAATACTTTTTAAATCTTTTTTAAAATATTTAATTATCCATATCAAAAAAATTGCCCCGAAAGACAATTCTAATAAATTTGTTGGAAAACCAAAAATATCAAAACGAATTAAATACGTTGGAAGCAAAATAATAAACAGACCTAATGCTAATTTAAAATTACGCCAAGATAAAAATAAAAATAATAAAAAATAAAATCCTACTACCCCTAAAAACATAAAGTTTTATTTAAAAATCTAGATCCTTCAATACCTCAGGATAACAATTACAAACAATAATAACTAAGAAAAATTAATATCTGTAATGATCTGGTTTATAAGGTCCTTCGGCTTTTATTCCAAGATACTCTGCTTGTTCCGAAGTTAACTTTGTTAATTTTACACCAATCTTTTCCAAATGAAGTCTTGCTACTTCTTCATCCAAATATTTTGGAAGTCTATAGACACCAATTTCATAATCATTTTTCCATAATTCAATTTGAGCCAAAACTTGATTTGAAAAGCTGTTACTCATTACAAAACTAGGATGCCCTGTTGCGCAACCTAAATTCATTAAACGTCCTTCTGCAAGTAAATAAATCGAATTACCACTTAAAAATGTATATTTATCTACTTGAGGTTTAATATTTAATTTCACAATCCCATCTAATTTTTCTAATTTTTCAACTTGAATTTCATTATCAAAATGACCAATGTTAGCTACCACAGCTTGATCCTTCATTTTTTCCATATGATCTGCACGCAAAACATCTTTATTACCTGTTGTTGTTATATAAATATCAACAACACCTAATGTATCTTCAACAGTATTTACCTCGTAACCTTCAACGGCTGCCTGCAAAGCACAGATAGGATCAACTTCTGTTACAATAACACGTGCACCCTGTCCCTTAAGCGCTTGAGCACAACCTTTTCCAACATCACCAAACCCACACACCATTGCAACTTTACCACCGATCATCACATCCATTGCACGATTAAGCCCATCAACAACACTATGACGACAACCATAAATATTATCAAATTTAGATTTAGTTACGCTGTCATTAACATTAATTGCAGGAAATAATAATTCTTTTGATTCTGCTAATTGATATAATCTATGAACACCCGTTGTAGTTTCCTCAGATACACCTTTCATATCTTTTACAACCTTACCCCAACGAGTACTGTTTTTTTCATATTCAGATTTAAGAATATTCATCAATTCTCTAAAATCTTCCTGAACTTCACTATAATCTTTTTCTAAAATACTTGGATCTAACTCAACTTCTAAACCTTTGTGAATCATCATTGTGGCATCTCCTCCATCATCAACAATTAATTGTGGACCCAAGCCATTACCAAAGTTTAAAGCTTTTTTAGTACACCACCAATATTCTTCTAATGTTTCACCCTTCCACGCAAAAGTAGGGATTCCAGCTTCAACCATTGCAGCTGCCGCATGATCTTGAGTTGAAAAAATATTACATGAACACCATCTAACATTTGCACCTAACTCAACAAGCGTTTCCATCAAAACTGCAGTCTGAATAGTCATATGAAGTGAACCCATCACACGAACATCTTTAAGAGGTTTTTCTTCTGAATATTTTTCTCTAATTGCCATTAGTCCTGGCATTTCTTTTTCCGCAATATCAATTTCTTTTCTTCCCCAATCAGCCAAACTAATATCTGTAATTTTAAAATCTTCCATATTTATTTATAAATTTATTATTTAACCCCGCGCTCCAATAAACACAAGGTATGCGACATAAAGTAACACAAATATTGCACCTTGCCAAGACCTTAGGGTATAACGCTTTCTTTTTGACCCGATAAACATAAATGCAAAAAGTAATACTGCAGCTAAAATTGCTACCATCACATCTGTATTTGCAGCCGTATTAACTGGGACTGGCTTAATAAGAGGAGTAATACCAAGCACCCAAAGTATATTAAATATATTTGATCCAACTACATTACCAATCGCTAAATCATCTTGTCTATGATAAGCAGCAATTCCAGACACTACAAGTTCTGGCAAAGAAGTTCCAATAGCTACGATGGTCAAACCAATAAAAAGTTCTGACATTCCAAAAAACTGAGCAATAATAACACCATTATCAACAATAAATTTACCACCTACAACCAAACCTACTAAACCTATAAATAAAAATCCTATAGATTTAAATAAAGAATACTTAGCAATCTTGGAAGGCTCATCACTATCAACTTTTGTTAAACCGTAAGTGTAATAAAGAAAAATTGCAAAAAATGATAACAAAATTAAACCATCACCAAAAGACAAAATATTTTGACTTCCATTATTCCCGAACAAAATATCATTACTAAGTACAAAAAGCACTGCTACTGCCAAAATCCCCAGCGGAATTTCTTTCCAAACAGTACCGCGCTTCACAGTAAGCGGGTAAATCATTGCCGATATACCAAGTACTAAAAAAATATTTGAAATATTTGATCCAAGTATGTTACCAATTGCTAAATCAGGCACACCTTGCAAAGCAGCGAAAATATTTACTACCATTTCTGCCGCCGAAGTACCAAAAGCTACGACTGTTAAACCAATAACAATCGGACTAACATGTAAATGCCTTGCCACAGATGAAGCACCTTTAATAAAAACCTCTCCTCCTCCAAGGAGAATTAACATACCAACAATTAATAATAAAATTGGGATAACCATATTTTAAAAATTTAAATTAATTTTTTCACCAAAATTTTCTTCATACCTATTCAAGTATTCTTGTTTTGTATATTTATGAGCTTGAGTTCCATAATTTTCTATCGCATAAACACTAGCAGTTGCTCCCATTTGCGCACAAATTTTAAAATCAAACCCTTGAACATACCCAGCAAAAAATCCAGCACAATATGCGTCCCCTGCACCAGTTGGATCATCAACAGAAAGAGGAGAACAAACACCAACCTCAATTATTTCTCCATCTGTAGTTGTTACAATAGAACCCGAACCCCCTAAAGTTGTTATTACTGCTTTTGTATTTTCTAAAATCTTTTTCATATCCCAACCTATTTTTTCTTGAAGTAATTTTATTTCATAATCATTTCCAATTAAAAAATCAGATTGATCTAACATTTTCTTCAAATCAATTTCTTTTAATGCTGTAATCTGTTGACCTGGCGCAAACACAGTTTCTAAACCAAGCTCCTTAGATTCTTTTAAATGTTTAATCATCACTTCTTTTTGAGTTGCACCAATTATAGCTAATTTATAATCTCGAGGATTTTCTATTTCATAAATATTTTGATCAAGACCTAATTCAAGAGGACCATTATAAAATGCCGTTATTTGATTGTCATCTGCATCAGTTGTAATATAAGCTGAAGATGTAAACTGGCCATTATCTTTTATAATATTTTCAACAGAAATTTCATTTTCTTTAAAATGGTCTATGTATTCTTTACCATCTTTTCCAACAGCCGAAAATATTTCAGGTTTACTCCCTAAAAGGTTTAAACTGTAAGCAAGATTTCCAGCAGTTCCACCCCAGCCTTTATTTAATTTATCAATCATAAAACACACATTCAAAATATGAAGTTGGTCTGGCATGATGTGATTTTTAAAACTGTCAGGAAAATTCATGACATAGTCATAGGCCAAAGAGCCTGACACTAAAATTTTATTCATATATATTTTTGTCATTCTTAAATAAAAACACTATTATCCTGAGACTCCACACAGTCATCCTGAGCGACAGCGAAGAATCTCTCACTTTGTCATTCTGAATTTATTTCAGAATCTCTTATTAACAACTTAATTTTATCATTATTAATAAGAAAAATCAATTACAATTAAAAACACAAAACCAGCCTTTTGAAAGACTGGTTTTGCGTATTAATCCGCAGAGAAATAATTTTCTTTTGTCATACTGAACTTGATTCAGTATCTAAAAGAAAAATAATTTAAAAAATCAACTCTTAGCCGGAGAGAGTGGCTTAAAGTCAACTTTTAAAAATTAAGATAATCTATAGCCGGAGAGAGTGGCTATTAGATTAAATTTTTAATAAATATTTTGTCGTCCTGAATATGTCTGTCAGTAGACAAGCTTATTTCAGAATCTAAAATATTTATTTAATTCTCTGCGGGTTGATAATATATTTTATCCTATGGTTTACCCTAAGAAAAACCATAGGGAAATACTTCCTCTGCTTTAATTCACTATTTTAATAATGAATTAAAAAAAGGAGAGGAGAACAACTGTGCTAGTTGCTCTCCTCTGAATGACTCTATTCGAACAGCTTCGATTTTAAAAAATAAAAACCAGAATGACCGTTTGAGGAAAAAAACAGCTCCCCCTCTTCTCTAAAAATAAAATCTGTAAACTCAGGAAAAACTGTTTTTTTATTTCCCCTTTCCTTCAAAGCTTCTTCAGCTTCTATTTTCCAAACGGGATACTCTCTGTACTCAACCTTGAAAGACTTCTTTTTTAAAGGCTCAAAGTCTTCACCTTCCTGGAATATTTTTGAGCATCCTACAAAATTCAAATAAATTCCCTCAAGGTCTATCTTTTGTTCCCTGCCAGAAAAAATTTCTTCCAATTCTTTGGAAGAAACAAAGAATTTTAAAAATTCTTTTGCCCTTTTCATGGCAAAGGAACCATTTTCTTGAATAAAGATCGTTTCTCCCCACTCCTCTTTGTATTCAAAATTAAACTCTTCATATTCGTAATCCGAGCAGGGCATTACACGCAACTCAAAATCAAATTTTCCCCAAATCGCTTTTTTTTGAGCTATATTTAAATCATACAACACATAACCCTCCGCGAAATGGTCCCAACGATTTTTCTTTTCACTCTCCGGAGAGAGTAAACGATAATCATAATTCATGGAGTTATAAAACTCCTCGACCGAAATTTTCTTCTTAAGAACATCTCGGCATGAATTTCTGACAATACTACCATTATTATCCACTTCAACTTCGTGGACATAATACCCCCTCTCCTCAAAATATGATTCATTTCCCCGTACACCTCGAGCCTCAAAATAGGGTAAATTTGACGCCCTATAAATCTCAGCTACCGGCCCTCCCCCTTGGGGAGAATAAAAAAAATCACCTTTTTTTATTAAACCAATTTTAACTGCGACTTTATAAAAATCTCTTTCCCCAATTAAAAACTCAGGGTCTTCCTGATCTATAAGCCTGTTTTTACTCCTAGTATCGTAACTATCTAGAAGATAGGTACTTTGTTGTGAGACCTCATCCCTGATCAAATTAACGAATTGCTTGCTGACCCTCTTTACATTTACTATTGTCATGACATTCTCCTCTCTGGAGTTACAGCCTGTCATTGGCTGTCCCGATTTAATCGGGAAAAGTTTTTTACCATTAATCAGTGTACCTCCCAACCATCTTGAACCATTCAAGACTGGGCCATGATTAATGATTATTTTTTTACACCACAAATAAATTTATGATGCTTTCTTAAAAAACCAAAATTAGAGATTCTAAAATAAATTCAGAATGACGTTTGGTGATTTTCTAAGAAAGATAGAGGAGAACAACCGTGCAAGTTGTTCTCCTCCGAGTTTGTGCGATGTGGTACTAAACCACTGTACTACATCGACAACACGTCATATCAACCTCACGATTGATGGGTTCTCCGTTGTGGAAAATTTCCAGACCACATCCAGTGCAGTAGTGATACTGCACTACCTCCCTGATTGCTTCAATCGCCAACTCCTCGTCGGTGTTTTCCACGTTCACCTTTTGGGCGAAACCACCCAGCGGGGTAATACCGGCCTCGGTGACGATTGCCACCAAGTCGAGGGTTTTATCCCCTGTACCCAATGCCGACAGAAGACGTTTCGCCCTCTCTGCAGGAATAAACTTTTCACCCTGCATCACCACGACTTTAGCACCTCCCTCATAGAGGGAAGCCATCAATGTGGTCATGTCGATGGCTTTACCGGATGTTTTAATGCGAAAGATCCCGTCCCCGAGATCTTCTTTGCGGTTTTTGATAATGTCGTGGTTAGCAAGAATCGCCAAATACTCGGCGATCCAACCGTTGATTTTTTTGTCGGGTTCACTGGCACTGGCAAAATGCTGTGCCAGATAAACCCGACGTCTGTCATCCGTAATTGCAGACTTAACAGCCGAATTCACGATTTCACCATAATGGGTGGAAAAATCCATCTTGTCGCCGGCGTCAGCGGCTTCACAAAGTTCAACACTCTGCTCGTCCAACTGACTGCCCAACTCCCGAAGGAGAAGGGCTCCGGACGACTTAATGTCACCCAAATCCTGAGAAACCGGCCTCACAGCCAATGCCTCGAATTTTTCTTCACCAAAGACTGAAAGCCAGTCCTCGGCAGAATGCTCATCGATAATGGCCACGATTTCGTGGCCATTATCTTCCAAACGACGGACAAAATCCACCGTCATCTGAGAATCACGATTGTTGACCGCAAGGTCAACAAAAGTGACCTTCCTTCCCTCCGGCCACGCCGAAATATCGACACGGTCGACGGTAAAGGCCTGGCAAAACTCCAGACCCACCTCCTTCGAACCACCAAGATGGCGACGAAGAGCGGAAGATGTGCAAATACCATCAACCGACCCCACGGAAAATATCAAATTCGTTTCATTCAAATTTTTCATGGCAACCTCCTTTCAAGAGGTAATAGCCTGCCATAGGCTGTCCCGATTTTCATCAGGAAAATTTTGACACTACCAACCCCATGTTGCTAGTGTTTTCTCAACCCACAAAATATTTATGAATTAAGAAAATGTACCCCTTACCGCCGACATGCAATCGAAGGTAAGGGGTGAAAACGGACGCCAGTGCGGGCGATCCTTTATCTTCTAATTTTATATGCAACCCCTCCTTTTCGTAAGAAAGGGAAAAATAAATTCTCCTATTTTACGAGTGGACTAAAAACCACCATTACACTCATGGCAGCAGCCATATACACCCTCGTCTTCTTTACCAAGGTATGCCCCACAGTGGGTGCAATATACGGCGGAAAGTCTTTCTTTTACATTGTTTTGCCATTTCTTCAGAAGTTCCAAAGCTTCTGAAGTCTGACCATCCTCAATCAGCTTCCTTGCTTTCGGAGACTGACTAAAGACAGTTGTTTTTTTGAGAAGGGTGAAATCCAATTCCCCATCCTCCATCAAAAAAATGATTTTCTCCATGTCCTTGAGGGTAAAATTCGGAAACTCATACTCATTAAAGGGGTTGACAATCCCCTCTAGACTACTTGCGTAGTCTTCTTTCAAAAGATCCTTGTAGGGATCTTTCAGAGCCTCGAGAAACTCGAGGATTATAGTCAATTTTTTATCCCTCTCCTGGGTAAGTTGAGGGGAGGTGTCCCGAATTTTTTTCACTCCCTCTTTTCTCTTGGCGACCAACGCTGAGAAGAGGGAATCAAAATATTTAATATCACTATCTCTAGATAGGTCGAGAAAATTACCCCCGACCTTACACAAAAGATTACCGTCCTTGTCCACTCGGTAATTTCTACTCATCAAGACCGCATCCTCAATACGATTCATTGAATGTCCCATGGCCATGTACAACCTGCGCAGGTTGCGCATGAGGTTAAAAAGCGGTTCCCCGCTTTTTCCCCGAGGGTAGAGAGAGAAATATTTCTTTTCTTTTTTCTTTTTTTTGTCATCTTTTTTCAAAAAAATGACAAAGGCCAAACAAAATATAAACGCGCAAGCAATAACGAAATAATTTTCCATCTTTTACTCCCCTCCCACCGCTTTCGCAGTGAAAAAAATGTGTTTCAAACCAATCTTTGCCAAAGATAATTTAAAGATACTTTTCTTTTAAAAACCCTTCTTTCACCTGTTTGTTTAAACCATGCTTCTATCTTATGACATATTTGTCGATGATAAAACTAAGGTTAAACTTGAACAAGTGGTTGTAATCTAAAGTATGGTTGGCAACCATTACTCTTTACAACACAAGACTGGTTTTCTTTTTTCTTTCTATATTTTTAACTTTGTATTTATACTAGATCCTTCGCTATCGCTCAGGATAACAATAAAAACAAAGTATTTTAATTAATACACTTCAAACGAATTGAGGTGCTTTCTTAAAAAACCAAAATTAGAGATTCTGAAATAAACCTGTCTATTCATAGACAAGATTCAGAATGATAGATGATTTTTTAAGAAAGATAGAGGAGAACAACCGTGCAAGTTGTTCTCCTCTCTTGTGCGACAAAGTTAAAAATTTAATTTTCTAACTTCGTCTAATATTTCAAAGAGCCTTTTAAAGCTCTTCTTTTCTCCTTCACTCGCCGCCCTGACCGAACCGTTAAGTAGCTCAGTTAATCCTACTTCTTCTCGGATAGTAACCCCGGAGGGGTCACAAAGGATCTCCTGATATTTTTCACCGCTACCGCGGTGATAAAATTTCATACTACCTCTACTACTTTTTTTTATAAGTAGTGAAAAAGTTTCCAACCGATCCACTTCCATGTATCCCGGGGTAGGACGCCCCCCTGCATAATCAGATGGATCCGCCTTACATCTGATGGCGGACACCAGATAGGCTTTATTACCCCATACCACCACCCCCGCCCCCTTATAGGAGGACACTGCTCCGTAACGAACAGTGTTATAGCTAATGTCTGAGACCTTGTTTTCAAACAAGGCCTTCTTAATTACTTTATCTTTTTCTTCTGGAGACAGAAGAAGGGGAAAACCAATGGTCCTCACCTTTGTTGGGGTACTTAGATAACTTACCCCATCAATCCCCCGGCCAAAACTACCAGGGAGTAACCTGTGCAGCACACATTTTCCTCTCGGAAGAGAAGACCTTCTATACAAGCCTTCTAAAAAGGAGGCAAACTTCTCTCCCGCCTGTGTAGTTGTCACGTACCCTGTGTACGCAACCCCCGTAGGGCTTACCATGGAATACCTATAGTACCCCATGGAAGCCTCTGCTAACGCCTCGAGCTCTCGCTCGGCGTTTTCCATGGAAGACTTCGCCTGATCGTGATACCCCCGCCCCCCGTTACCCTCTACATAATTCTTATCACTTTTGTATCTCGAAAGTATCTTCTCTGCTCGGGGTATTACCTTCGCGCAAACAAAATTACCAGTCTCATCCGAATTACTTTTTCGGATAATTTCCATATATCCCATTATTTTTTTCATAGCAACCTCCTTTCAAGAAGTTTTCGGCCTGCTATTAGCCGTCCCGATATAAAATCAGGAAAATTTAATTTTCACCATTAACCAGTGTATCTCCCAACCATTCCGAACCATTCGGAACTGAGCCATGATTAATGGTTATTTCTTTATAGTTAACTTTGTTTTGAAAATCCTTCGCTATCGCTCAGGATGGCAACAAAAACAAAGTGGTTTAATTAATACACTTCAAACGAATTGAGGTGCTTTCTTAAAACATAAAAGAGATTCCTCGACTCCACTTCGTTCCGCTCGGAATGACAGTGGTTATCGGGGAAAATGATAATTGTGTTCTAAGAAAGTAAATTGTCAAAGTACCTCGTTCTTATATAGCTTTGCCATAAGCTCCCGTTATACCCTAAGCATGGTAAGGGCTTCCTCTATATAATACCGACTGTCCCATTCTCCAATAGATTCTTCGCTTACGCTCAGAATGACAATTGAAGAAAGGACGCACTCGGTACTATAACTCTCGCAAGTTATAGGCAATCCACGGTGGGGATAAATCGTGTTTCCACAATTTTTCCACACATTCCTGATTACTTTCCTTTAATCTCAGGATTCCTGCCTTCGCAGGAATGACACTGTAATAAAAGAACAAATAAACGAAATATTAAATTATCTCTTTTCACCGATGGAAATCTCTCTCCATTTTCAATAGGTGACAAGGGATCAATTTAAATTTAATGAACGATTTTCGAATGCAAACCACGTAGGCTTGTTCCGAAAAAGGAGAGTATAATCAGTCCCGGCTTTTATAACTCCAGCGATTATACATTCTCTCTCCTTCCTCATAACAATCTCCCACCACCCCTTCTCTGACTTTGTCAGATTTACCCCTCCTCCGGCAGAAGGGGACTAAAAAACGGTTCTCTTGGGAGAGAACCGTTTTTTTTGTTTTATATATACTTTTGTTTACATTTTGCTCTCTCCTTCAAAATGTAAATCTTTTTATAAATTGTATTGTGCTTTTATTAAACTTTTATCTTTTCAATCTTTTAGCTTAACGAATCAGTTTACCATTATTTTAATACTTTGTCAATACTTAGTGCCAAATTAAGTACCATTTTGTCATAGTATCGTATTTCATACTCTTTTTTTATCTAAATTACGTTATTTATTTGTCATAAAAACTTGACAAAATAATATTAATATGCTATACTTTCATTGAAAGATTCCTACATTGTAATCAAAAAAACATAAAAAATATTATTTTATACATTCCCGCCCCTTCCGGCAGAAAAAAATAAACTATATGTACGAACAATTATTACAAAAAACCGGTCTAAACGACAATGAAGCTCTTGTTTACGAATTTTTACTTAAAAATGGAGAACAAAAAGCTGGCCAGATAGCATCAAAAACCCCTTTAAAAAGAGGGTTAATTTATAAAACTTTACTAAAACTAGAAGAAACTGGCTTAATTGAAAAAAATGAACCTAAAAATCAAGTGGCTAAGTTTAGCGCAAATCACCCCTCAAAACTACGTGATTTGGCTAATTTAAAAGAAAAAGAGGTTAGTTTAGCCAAAGAAAGCATTGATCAGCTTTTACCACAATTAACTTCAGAATTTAATTTATCAGCTGGAAAACCTGGGGTTAGATTTTATGAAGGAATTGAGGGGTTTACAAAAACTTTAGAAGACTCCCTGTATAGCAAAGAAACAATCTACACCTATGTTGACATAAATTCATTAAACGAAGAAATTTCTGCTATTAACAAAAAATATGTAGAAAAAAGAAAAAAACGAGGCATAAACAAAAAAATACTACTTTTAGACACTCCAAATTCCAGAAAAATGATGCAAAATCAAAAAGAACAAGAAAAAGAAGACTACCGATTCCTTCCAAATAATATGAATCCTTTCAAAAGTGCCATACAGATATATGATAACAAGATTGTTTATCACACTTTGAGAGAAAAAAATGTTATCTCAGTAATAATAGAAGATGAAGATATTTATTTAACTCATAAATATCTGTTTGAAATGATTTGGAATAATTTAACTAAAAAAGAAAACTCCCCTAAAAAAAAGGGAGGATTCTCAATGGATAATTTAGAAGAATACAGCACAGCCAGTAAAAATTAAACGGCTTCTTTTATATTTTTATTTTGAAGAATGCTTTTATCTTTTTCAAAAACATAAATCCTCTGTCCTTGATTATTCTTATCTAAAAGATATCTAGTTCCGACATAGCCTCTTTCCAATAATAAATGGGTATTTTTATAAATTAAATCTGGTTGTTTAACAGGATCTAAACTAAAAACCATAAGATCTGGGCTAAATTTAACAGCCTCCTCAACATTTTCCCCATTTATAGTGCTCTCTTTAAAATTTTTATCTTCTGATATTTTTTTTGATTTAAAATTATTATTTTTTTCCAAATCACAAACAATCTCAAATTCAAAATTTTGTTTTTCGTTATGATCTACAACACCCACTATATTAAAACCCACATCCTCAATGTACTTACTACCTATTTCATAATCAGGATAAACGCTGCCATGCACAACATCACCTTTTTCAGCCTCGCCTCTCAACATCTTTAAAGCCATCGCTGTCCCAATTTTTGACCCTCTCATGTTTGGATTAACATTAAAAGAATGGGCGTGAACATGCTTTCTATCATCATCAAAATCTTTTTTGTAAATATCAAATCTTATAAAAGAAACTAACTCACCATCCTTGCGATATAAATAAAAATCATTGCCGCCTCCACTTTCTTTTTCAAATAAAACTTTTTCAAAATCAGATAAAACTTTCTGACCAATCTCGCCCCTAGATAACCAATTAGTTTTTGCTATTTCGTACATTTCATTTTTTTCTTTATCATTCAAAAATTCCCAAGATATTTTTTTAAATTCAACCCCTTGAATCTCTTCCAAGCTGGGCCTCACTTCTTTAAAAGCATTCTTAAACATTAATATATTTATTTTTACTTCTTTTAATTCTTCCAAAACATTTCTAACCAATTCTTCTTGCTCTTCTAATTTTTCTGCCTCATCTGCAAAATTAACCAGTAAATCCTTACCAGCCAACAACAAATTCTCTGTAATATTATTTATTACATTTTGATCATAATTTTTATCATCACCAAAATTATCACGCAAATAATCAGCCACCCCATCTGCCGTATCAACAATTTCTGTATATTTATCAAAAATAGCTTGAGCAGATTCTTGATCTAAATTTTCTGCAAGAGATAAAATCTTATCGCCCATTTCTTGTCCACCATGTTCTAAAGAAAGAAAAGAAATGACCCTATTATTCTTATTACTGGAATTAACTTCTAAAATTAACTTTTTAAATTTAGGTAAATCTCTATTTTCACTTTTTGATAAATATTTTAAAAATTGATATTGAATATTTAAAGAAAAATTAGCTATATCAACCCCCAATTCCTCATTTATCATTTGCCTCATTTGCAAAGATTCCATTAATTTAAAAATAGCAAATTCATCTTTATTTTTAAAACCTAATTCGTCAAACAATTCCAAATTGCTATTTACTTCTAAAGAAGATGTGTCTTCACTCTCATTGATATATTTTTTAAATCTTTCTTGTACAGACAAATCTTTGCGTTGTTCTATTTTCTTATATATATCCTCATTTTGCGTCTCTTGCTTGACAGATGAATTTACAAATTTATCTTTTTGTTTCCACGCAACTAAATAACCTAAAATACTATAAACACCTATGTTTTCAGAACTTAAATTACTAACAAAATAATCACCTTTAATACATAACTTTGGAACTGTAGTAAAATTATCTTCATTTTCAAAATCTTGCCCATCTTCCCCAAAACCTGTAAGAGGGCCGTGGTAAACCTTTTGATCCGCAGACCAATAATTTATCGCTCGAGGGTCATCCTTTTCCAAATCCCAATCTGAATATAAAGAATCATTATAATATTCATCACTATCTCTAAAAATTCTTTTTTTAACTTCGGAAGAAAATTCAAAATTTAATCTTGCTAAATCACTGTCGTGCAATCTTTCATAGCCAGCTGTATAAACACCTTCTTTTTTATCCGTTGTTGGCACTGGTCTTTCCAATAAAAAATCATTATAATTTGATCTATCAATTATAGTTTTAAAAAATAATTTTAAAAAAATAGGGGTATCAGAATTATCAGCTTGTTCATTTAAAAAATTTAAATATTCAAAACAACTTTCAGTATGTTCTTCTCCTTCCAATGCATTCACTAAAGATTCAACAAGCCGTGCGATTTTAATTTTATCTTCTAAACTAATTTTAGGAGAAGCCAACCTACTCATTAATTCTTTTTTTATTTCACTGTCGAGACCAATTCTATACTCTTCAAACTCACAACCATAAGAATATTCATCTTTATAATCATCAAAAATCTCATTATCAGGCTCATTAAAATAAATTTCAGAAACCGAACGTAAATTTGCACCCTCATCCAAAGAAGAATCAATAAAAAAATTTACAATTTTTTCTGATCTATCTTTTTTATTTGTCTCTACTTCATGCTTAAATTCATCATTTACTTGTCTTGATTCAATATTCATAATTATTATTTTAAACATTTTAGTATATCACAATTTCCCTATTTTGTCCAGGATGTGATATAATTTAGTCTATCCATATTTTACTATATCCACCAATAAAATACAAAAAAATTATGAAAAATAAAATATTAATTGGAACTTTGGCAGTAATTTTTGCCGCATTACTTTGGAGCTTTGACGGAACTTTTTTACGCCCTTCACTTTACGCACTACCAGCAACTTTAATTGCTTTTCTAGAACATGCTTTAGGATTCTTGGTTCTTCTTCCATTTTTAATAATTTATCGCAAACAACTAAAAGGAATTACTAAAAAACAATGGGGAGCAATTTTCTGGGTAGCCTTGTTTGGTGGAGCATTAGGAACTACTTTCATTACTAAAGCTATATTTTTAGCTGGTTTTCACGATATTTCTATAGTAATTTTACTTCAAAAACTTCAACCAATATTTGCGATTGGCTTAGCTGCTATTATTCTTAAAGAAAGATTCCCAAAAATCTTCTATTTTTATGCAACTTTAGCCCTTGTTGGTGGATATTTTGTAACCTTCAAAGATCCGACTCAAATCTTTAACCTTCCAAATCAAACTTATTTAGTAGCAGTTTTTGCCTTACTTGCAGCATTTTCTTGGGGTTCATCTACTGTCTTTGGTAAATATTCAATTAAAAATATCAATTACGGACTCCTCGCATCACTTCGCTTTGGATTAACAACCTTAATAATGATTATTCCAGCTTTATATTTTTACAATGCAAGTTTTTCTGACATTGCCACAAAACAATGGCAAACAATAGGAATTATCGTCTTCACTTCTGGAACTTTAGCAATTTTTCTATATTATTATGGACTTAAAAAAATACCAGCGTCAATTGCAACACTTGCTGAACTCGCCTGGCCAGTATCAGCAATTTTCTTTGATTATTTCTTTCATAAAAATATATTATCATTAACTCAAATAGGGGGCACGATACTTTTAATAACCGCTGTTTACTTTGCAACCAGACTTATAAAACCACATAAAATAACAGGGGTTATAATAAAAGGAGAGGGGAATGGTAAAAAAATTGGTGTGCATACTGCTAATTTACCTATAAAATTAGCAAAAAAAATACATAAAGGATTATATTTATGTAATGTTAATGTTGAAAACAAGAATTATAAAGGATTACTATATTATGGAATAAATTCACTCACCAATAAAGATTGCTTGGAAGTGCATATTTTAAACTTTAATAATGATATTTGCGGTAAAGAAATTACCATTTTAACACAAAAATACATACGTCTTCCTAAAAAATTCAAAAATCCAAAAGATCTTTTAGAAAGAATTAAACTTGATTTAAAATTAATAAACTAAATCATCTTATATTACAACAAGTTTACATATATTCTGGACTTTTTTAAGAAAAAAGAGTAAAATAAATTTGTTAGAATATAAATCATTCTAAATTAGTATAATTATAAATTCCAAAAAAATATGAAAAAATACCTAATAATTTTATTATTTAGTTTATTATTTTTTGTAACACCAGCAATCGCTCAAGTAGAGAATAAAAATTCTATCCGTCTTTATTTCTTCTACGGAGATGGTTGTCCTCATTGCGGAGAAGAAAAAGAATTTCTAACAGCACTTCAATCACAATACCCAAATTTAAATGTTTTAAATTTTGAAGTTTGGCACAATACAAATAATCAAAAGCTTATACAACAAGTATCCAAGAAACTAAATACCACAGCTGGCAGTGTTCCTCTTACGATAGTTGGAGATCAATATATAACTGGTTTTAATCAAATGGCAGGAAAACAAATTGAGTATAATGTTAATTACTGTTCGGAATATGCTTGTGCAGATATTGTTGGTGAAATTTTAGGGTTACCAACACTAAGCAATATTCCAAACACAATAACTGAGATTACCTCTTCTACAACAAAAAACACTGCTCAAAATAACCCGGAACAACCAAATAAAAACAAAGTAGTACCAGACGTTATTGAACTTCCACTTTTGGGTGAAATTTATACAAAAAATCTTTCTTTACCATTTTTAACAATAATAATTGCCGCTTTAGATGGATTTAATCCTTGTGCCATGTGGGTTTTGATATTTCTCATTTCTCTTTTACTTGGAATAGATAACAAACCGCGTCGTTGGATTTTAGGTAGCACATTTATTTTTGCATCAAGTCTTGTTTATTTCTTATTCTTAGCCGCTTGGCTTAATATATTTTTATTTATTGGATTAATTATTTGGGTTAGACTTTTAATTGGAATTGTAGCACTCGGAGTTGGGGGATATAATGTTCGAGATTTCCTTGTAAATAAAAATGCTGCTTGCAAAGTTACAAGTAGCGAAAAAAGACAAAAAACTTTTGCTAAATTAAAAAATATAGCACAAAGCAAAAATTTTCTAATAGCACTTGGAGGAATAATAATAATTGCATTTGCAGTTAATCTTGTTGAACTCGTTTGTTCTGCAGGATTACCAGCAATTTACACAAATATTCTAACTTTAAGCGATATTCCTACCTGGCAATATTATGCATATCTTTTGCTTTACATCTTTATTTTTATGTTAGATGATTTATTTGTATTTGTTATTGCTATGGCAACAATGCATATTACAGGTTTATCTTCAAAATATTCTCGTTATTCAAACTTAATTGGTGGAATTTTAATGCTTGTTCTTGGAGCAATCCTAATCCTCAAACCAGAACTTTTAATGTTTGGTTAAAATAAATTAAAAAATTAAAAAATAAATCCCTTGAATTAATTCGGGGGATTTTAAATAATAGACAAAAATTTAAAATTCTTGTAATATTAAAATCTATGGAGAAGTGTCTGAGCTGGTTTAAGGTGCAACTCTCGAAAAGTTGTGTGGCGCAAGCTACCGAGGGTTCGAATCCCTCCTTCTCCGCAAAAAAAATGAACATTATCTAAACGTTCATTTTTTATTCTATTTATTTTAATTACTTCACAACCCTAACAACACCAACACCAACTTTTTCTAACTTTAATTTCGCATTAGTATTTTCTTCATTAGTATATTTATTTTTTATTTGTAAATTAACATTTACAACTTCTCCAACAATTAAATCTTCTAGATTATCATCTCCAAAAGTCCAATATATTTTTTCTCCATCATTAATTATTTCTTTTCCCATTACACCTTCAGACCAATTAACAACAAAACCACCAAGGTCTGTTGCCCAACAATATTCTTCATCAACACCTACATGGTCCTTGCTAAAATACGGAGAAAGCTCTATACCACGAGCAGATGACATTGTTAGGCTATATGTATCAATATCAGTTTGAATTACAACTTGATAATTTTTATCTCCAAAATTCGCATTTATAGCCTCATCAATCTTATAATATCTACTATCAGAATTCTCACCAAGCCATTTTATTTTTCCACTCTTATACTTCTTTTCATTTAAAAGCTCTGGTATTGTTTTGTAAATAATATTAGAATAATCATTTGCTTCAGCTTTTAGTTCTTCAATCGGATTTACTTCTGCGTTTGAATAACCTTTTGCATTTACTTCGATATTTTTAACATCAAACTCAAAACCATAAAACTTAGCACAGTCATCCATATCTAATTTTAATTCATTAGAATTCCCATCCAAATACACTCGAGACCAAATATCCGCATCTATTTCAACTAATTCAGTATCTAGATAATTTGCTTCAAAACGACTACGACCTTCTATAACTAACTTCAAGACATCTGGTGAACCAAGAACTTCCAATTTCCCACTTACACCTGCAACATAACTAGACAAAATTCCACCACTAACAGTTACTTTTAGATTTGCAGATTCACCTTTGCTAACCCTTATATCTTTTTCAAAATCTCCTACCTCTGCATAAACATTTCCATAAGCAATAAAAGATTCAAGCTCGGGCATTATTAATTCAATATCAATAGTTCTATCAAAGCACGCAATACATATACCTCTTTTTCTTCTTTTTTGACTTACTTTTAATTCACCATCTTCAACTTCATATTCAAATCTATCTAACATATTTTTATCTCCAGACACAATCATACTAAATTCTTCACCCTGTTTTACATTTACTTTTGCATGTCCGCCAATCCTTACTTTTTTAACACCTTCAAAATTTAGTTTTTCTGTCACCTGATTTTTTGCAACAAACTCATCTGTTTTGTCGCGTGCAAGTGGAACAATTTCAATTGCAGACACACCAGCCACAACGACTGCAACCATCCAAAGCACAGCAAGACCAAGAGAAAAACCAGCACGAAACACGTTTCTTCTAACAAAAGATGCAAAGCCAAAAATCATCAAAAAGATAAGAGGAATGAGAGCAGTCAAATAAATAGAGATTATTCCAATTTGATAATAAGAAGATGTAGTTATTTCTGTTAGCGGAATATCTGACACAACGTATGGAGAATTAATATTAAAAATTAAAACACCCATAACCAAACTCAAAGCCACAATAGAAAAAAACATCGTAATAACGATAGTGATTCCAAAAAAAGTACTAGCTATCGGAAAGATTGATTTAATTATTTTTTTTAGAAATGCAAAAATCTGCCTTATAATATTTATAGGAAAAACAAAAATTTTATTTACCAAACCACGGTTTTGATTTATGACTCTTTTCCCTTCTTTGGCAATCTGTTTTGTTTTTTCTGTTACCACTTGTTCAATTTTTTTTAGATTAACTGCTTGCCCTTTCATTTCTAATTTTTGAGTGTTTGTTTTTGCCTCAGGCATTACAAGCCACAAAACAAAGTAAAGCAATATTCCAGAACCACCCATTACAACAAGTACAACAAACGCAAGTCTTACAAACACGGGGTCAATATCAAAATATGCTGCAACCCCAGAACATACACCTGCAATTATTACATCGTCTGGATTTCGATATAAGCGTTTTGGAGTTTCAGAGGAATCTTGACTACCACTGTCATTCTGAACTTGTTTCGGAGTCTTGTTACTTTCTTCACTCTCAGAAAACTCTTCAACTTTACCCATTATTTTTATAACATCACCTACATCGGAGAGGGTGATAACTTTTTTTGTACTGTTAATTTTACTAAAAAACTTTTCTGCAATGCTTGATTCTATATCAGACAATATTTCCACACCATCATCAGAACTGTAATGCCTTTTAATAGATTCAAGATATTTATCTAACTTTTGATAAGCATCTTCTTCAATACTGAAGATTATGCCATTTAAAGTTATATTTAGTGCTTTTTTCATATTCTTTATTTAAACTTTTTTAAAAGTGTATTAATTGATTTATCAAGCCCTCCCCAGGTAATTTGTAATTGTTTTAAAACTGCTTTTCCCTGCTTAGTTACAGTATAATACTTTCTTGGTGGACCACTTTTACTTTCTTCCCAATCATACGATAAAAGTCCAGAATTTTTAAGTCGTGCCAAAAGGGGATAGACTGTTCCTTCAACAACTATTAAATTTGATTTTTTAAGTTCTTTTAAAATACTTGATGCGTAAATCTTTTCTTGAGAAATAATAAGTAAAATACAAAATTCCAAAATCCCTTTTCTCATTTGTGCTTTTGTATTCTCTACATTAAATTCTAATTTTTTTGTTTCTGACATAGATAAATTTTTATTATAATTTTATATTATCACAAGCTACTATGCAATACAAGGTAGTAGGTTATCCACAGGCAATAAACCTATCTACAATCACTAAACTACACAAAATAAAAAATAAAGTACTTTATAAAGTACTCTATTTTTTATTTTATTTATTTTTTATTTCTTCAAACCCATACTTTCAAATGCACGTAAAATTTCTAGCGGAATTGCAAATACAATTGTATTTGATTGATCCGATGAAATATCGTTTAATGCATTAAGTGACCTTAAATGAAGTGCCCCAGGACTTCCAGACAAAATTTTAGCAGCTTCTGCAAGTTTGGTTGATGCAGAAAATTCACCTTCGGCTTTAATTATCACAGCTCTTCTTTCTCGTTCTGCTTCTGCCTGTTTTGCAATTGTTCTTTGCATATCATCTGGTAAAATCACATCTTTAAGTTCTACTGTTTCGACAGAAATTCCCCATGGATCAGTTGCTTTATCTACAATCTCTTTAATACGACTTGCTGCTTGATCTCTATTTGATAAAAGTTCATCTAATTCAAGTTGACCACAAACATTTCTCATAGTTGTTTGAGCCAATTGTGAAACTGCATATTTAAAATTTTCTACTTCTAAAATCGCTTTAGCTGAGTCAGATACTTTATAATAAATAACTGCGTTAATTTTTGCAGATACATTATCTTTTGTAATTGCTTCTTGCAAAGGAACATCAACTGCTTTAACACGTATATCTACCTTAGTTAAACTTTCGATAATTGGTAAAACGATTCTCCAACCTGGTTCAACTGTTTTATAATACCTTCCTAAGAAAAACTTTACCCCTCTTTGATATTGATTAACTTGGCGTATTGAACGTAAAAGGACAAGTAGCAAAACAAAGCCGATTGTCATAAATGTCGAAAATAATGCTTCAAACATAGTTTATATATTAAGAATTACTGTTTGTAGTATATATTATTATTTTTCACAGAGCAAGGCTTGATTTTTATTACGAAATATGATATTCTAATTGCGTTATTGAATTTATAATCATACATGGAGAGGTGCCAGAGCGGTTGAATGGAACAGTCTTGAAAACTGTCGTGGGGCGACTCACCGGGGGTTCGAATCCCCCCCTCTCCGCAATGAACTGTACCCCAAAAAGTGGACACTAATAAGTGTTCACTTTTTGATATATAATAAAATAAACATAAAATTAAACATATGAGAACTAAATTTTCTAATGAACAGATTTCGAGATTAAA
>Ga0075122_10000872_pt1 | contig 22726 bp, 18 predicted proteins | sample AntAceMetag02UKB_FD_69790 | JGI IMG/M metagenome (GOLD analysis project Ga0075122, IMG submission 69790) | Saline lake microbial communities from Ace Lake, Antarctica - Antarctic Ace Lake Metagenome 02UKB | ecosystem: Environmental > Aquatic > Non-marine Saline and Alkaline > Saline | place...
GGTACTATAGAAGTTATTCGTAATGGTTTTAAAGATGTTGGGTGTCATTTTAAACTTTTTTTCCCAAAACCAAACAATAATAAGAACTTAGATTTATTTGATAACTATGAGGCTAATGTTTTTTCTGTTGTGGATGAATTAGAGTATGAACAGAAAGAATCTGGTAATCGTGTTGATTTGGTTTTGTTTATAAATGGTATTCCAATAATTAGTATTGAGCTTAAAGATACATTTTCTCAAGGTGTGGAGAATGCCATGAAACAATACAGAGAAACACGCGACCCGAGAGAGCTATTTTTTCAGAGGTGTTTAGTACACTTTGCTATGAGTGATGAAAAGATATATATGTCTACAAAGCTTAATGGAGACAAGACTAGGTTTTTGCCGTTCAACAAGGGGTTTGAAAATCCAGAGGTAGAAAATGATTTTAAAACTTCATATTTGTATAAGGATATTTTGCAAAAAAATAAATTATCAAAACTGATTTCTAATTTTATTTATTTTGAAAAAGATAAAAAGAGTGGTAAGGGTGTAAATATTTTTCCAAGGTTTCATCAGTTGGACTGTGTAAATAGCATTTTGAATAATGTAGACTTAAATACTAATTATTTAATTCAGCATAGTGCTGGTAGCGGTAAAACAAAAACTATTGCTTGGTTAGCTCATGGGCTTATAAATAAATTTGATAAAAATGATGAACGTATATTTGATATAGTGATAATAGTTTCAGACCGCAAAGTGATTGATAGGCAACTTCAAGAGCAGGTTAAAGCAATTGAAAAAGTAAAAGGAATAGTAGAAAAAATAGACAAAAATTCAAAGCAACTACAAGAAGCTTTAATTTCTGGTAGTAATATTATAGTAACAACTATACAAAAATTTCCTTTCATACTGGATGAAATGCAAGATGCTCCAGATAGAAATTATGCTGTAATCATAGATGAAGCTCATTCTTCTCAAACTGGTTCTACTGCTAAAAAAATGAAGCAAGTGTTAGCTGTTGATTCACTTGATGAAGCTGAACGAATAGACGAAGAAGAAATGTCTGAATTGGATGATAAATTATTTAAAGAAATGGAGCAGTCTAAAAATTTAAAGAATACTAGCTTTTTTGCTTTTACCGCGACTCCTAAGAGTAAAACTTTAGAATTGTTTGGTACAGAAAATGAGAGTGGTCAATTTCATCCGTATCATTTGTATAGCATGGCTCAAGCAATCAGAGAAGGTTTTATTTTGGATGTTCTTAAAAATTATTTAACTTACGAAACATACTTCAAATTATATAAAAAAGTTGAAGACGACCCTAAATATTCTGAGAAAAAAGCAATGCGTCTTTTACGTGATTATGTAGAAAGCCACCCAAATACAATAGATAAAAAAACTGAAATCATGCTTAACCATTTCATGAGCTCAACCATACGTAAAATACAAGGTAAGGCTAAAGCTATGGTAGTAACTCGTTCTCGTTTGCACGCAGTTTTGTATAAAAAAGCTTTTGACAAATTTATTAAGTTAAATGGACATGATATTAAAACATTAGTGGCGTTTAGCGGTAAGGTACAGCATGATGAACAAGAGTATACAGAGAAATCAATGAATGATATTACTTCTAAAAAAACTATAGCAGATGCTTTGAAGGAAGATAAAAATAAATTATTGATTGTAGCTAATAAATTTCAGACTGGTTTTGATGAGCCTTTGTTGCATACTATGTATATTGATAAGATGCTTAATGGTGTTACAGCAGTACAAACTCTTAGTCGTGCCAATCGTATTATTTCTGGAGTTAAGAACGATACTTTAGTTTTAGATTTTGTTAATAAAACTGAAGTGATACAAAAAGCATTCCAGCCATACTACGACCAGACATACCTAAAAGAAAAAACTGACCCACATAAACTTTATGAGTTGCAGGATAAATTAATGGGATATTTAATTTATGATGATGAGGAAATTGAAAGCTTTGTTAAAAATTGGCAGGAAGGTATGAACCAAGCCGTACTTCACGGTATATTAAATTCTGTTGTAGCTGATTTTAATAAAAGAGAAAAGAAAGTAAGAGTAGAATTTAAAAAGACGCTTAAGAGATATCAGAGTATTTATTCATTTCTATCTCAACTAATTCCATTCTCCGATTTGTCTCTTGAAAAACTATTTATTTTTAATAAATTTTTGTTAAAGAAATTACCAACAATTAACGACCCGCTTCCGTACAGTGTGTTAGAAGATGCTGATGTTGATTCTTATAAAATTAAAGAAAAAGGTGAAGTTTCTATTAAATTAAATTCTGAGGGAGAACTCACTCCATTATCTTCTTTGGCAGCTGGATTTCAAGAAGAAGCAGAAGAGAAGATATCGGTAATAATTAAGAAGTTAAATGATGCTTTTGGTACAGATTTTTCTGGAGATGACAAAGTGTTTATTGGTAGGATGTTGGATGATTTAAGTAAAAATGAAGAATTAATTAGCAAGATAGCTGTTAATGACAGGAGTAGTGTTAAGGCTGTATTTGGTCATTTCTTTGATGGTGTTATGAGTGATATACTAAGTAAGAATATGGATTTTTACAAAAAAATTGTTGATAATGACAAATTGAAAGAGAATTTAGAGTCTGGCTTGTTTGAAATGATTTACAACAAGCATAAGAAAAAGAAATAGTGCCTGATATTAAAGACTAAACTTAAGTTAATAAAAAACTAAAGTTAAGTCTCAATAAGAGAGTATAAAAAAATAATATGAAAATAATAATTTTAGTTTTATCTATTCTGTTTTTAACTGGTTGTACTACACAAAATTCAGACTTAACTTATAATCAAGTTGTGAATTTGAAAGATAAATCTATTAAACAAGAAATAATATGGTACGGTAAAGTAGCTACTGACCTAAGTCAAATTGATGGTATTAAATTTTGGATAATTGATAAAGAACATACTAATAAAGAGAAGTGGTTTTGGTCTTACGATGAAGATACTCAACAACTACCACAAGAGGCAAGCGGTAATTGGGTAAATTATACATTAAATAAATATGTGGGCATATCTGACCACAATGAAGATACTATTTTTGAAATAAAGGGTGAGGTAATAAATATCGATTGTGATGTAGCTGAATACTGTGTACCGAATGTGAGGTTATCTGAGATTAATTATATGTCGGAAACTGTCGGAAACTAATAAAAATAAAATATTAAAAAATATGAAACAAGCTAGTATTACTAATTTCTCATCTGAAAAATCAATCAAGAAATTTTTCGCTGGTACCACTGCTAATATGGTTGCTTTTGCTAGTGGTCTTTTAACCTCAGATAGGGATGACCACATTTTGGCAACTGGTAGGATAATTCAGGCTGGCTTGAAAGGTAAAATGTTTAAACAACTCGGGCAGGAGATAGAAGAACTAACTGGGAAGGGAAAAATTAAACAAAAATGGTTCGACATGGAATATGCCAGGATGTCTTTTGTGGAACTTTTAAAATTTATTGATGATGATGTTCCCGATGAAGAAAAACTAAAAGCAATGAAAGCTCTTTTTTATGCTTCTGCTGGTGAAGATACAACAAAAGAAAACACAAGACTAGCCTATGAATTTATACTTATCTGTAAACAGTTGGATAGTGGAGATATTCAAATTTTAAAAGCAATTTATAATTATATTATTGAACCAGAAGCGTCTGCTATTCAAATTCAGACAAGTAGTGCGATTGCCTCTGGTTGGTTTAATGATGTCTCAAAACTAGTAGGTCACGGCATTGCTTCTCTTGTGGAATGTCATGAAGAAAAGTTGTTTAAATTAAGATTAATTTCTAAAAGAACATATGGAGATTTAAGTGGATTTGAACAAACTGAATATTACCGTATGACAGAATTAGGATATAAGTTATGTGAGTTTATTACTAAAGTATAATTATGATAATCAATAAAAAACTAATAGACAAAATTTACAAAATACTGGAAGATAGAGCAACTAGATATGATACTATCTATTATGGCGACCTCTACAAAACATTAGGTCTTGACTGTACTAATCCAAAAGACCGACATTTAGGCAGTGCTCTATTAGAAGCAACTAATCAAATCAGTGGAAAAGACTATATGATAAGTTCTTTTGCTATTAGTAAAGACGGTAATGGACCTTATTCTGGTTTTTTCACTCTTGCTGAGCGATATGGTAGAATTAATCATGGAATTTCAGATAATGAAAAGGTCAATTTCTGGATAAACGAAATGAAGAAAGTGCATGGGAAATACAGAAAGATTTAAATAAAACTGAAATATACCATAGGTTTAATTTGGTTTAGTCTCAACAAGAGAACATAAATAATTAACATCTTTAACTACAAATTCTGGTGAAGGAATGTGTTTAACCCAGTCAAATTTTCTAAACTCATCTCTCCACCCGTGCAAGAAAAATAGCCAAATGTGGCTATTTTTGTTGTAAAATGAAGCTGAGAGTGATAATATATACTTGTTAATATAATTATATAGTATGAAAAATAAAATAATTTTTGCATTTGCAAGTGTAGCTTTGGTATTATTAATCACTGCTCCTTTTATATTTTTAAATAATAACAAAGAAGAGTCAGAATTAATTGGAGGAGATAAAGATGATCATGGGTGTTTGGTGGCAGCTGGTTATCAATTTTGTCCAACTACTGACAAATGTCAAAGAATGTGGGAAGAATATTGTGAAGATTTTAAAGAAGATTTTAAAATTTTTAATTTTGAAGATTGTGTGATAGCTGGAAATCTTGTTATGGAAAGTTATCCGCGACAATGTATGGCAAATGGTAATACTTTTGTAGAGAGTTTAGATTTAGCAGATAGTTGTGGAATTCCGGGAGCGAATTGGTTGGAAGAACATGATGAGTGTGAATATTCTCCAAAAGATTGGTGTGAAAGTGCAAACGGAGAATTTCATGAATGTGAATCTGCTTGTCGTCATCAAGAAAATCCAGAACATATTTGTACAATGCAATGTGTGCCAGTTTGTAAATTTGCAAAAGATGTAGAATTAAATTTAGAGGACTTAATTTTAGAAGATGATGATTTATCTGATTCGTTAGAAATTAATGTTTTAGATAATTAAATGGAAAAATTACTTAAAATTTTAGAGGGAGAACCAAAGTTTCGTCAAAAACAAGTTTTTAAGGCGTGGTTTGATTTGAATATAAAAAGTTATGAAGAGATTACAACTTTGACAAAAGTTATGCGTGAAAAATTAAAAGATTTAAATTGGATGTCTGTTAAAACTTTTGCATTACAGGTTAGCAAGAAAGACAAAACATCTAAAGCTCTTTTAGAATTAGAAGATAAAAACAGAATTGAAACTGTTTTAATGAACAGGATTGACAGAGAAACAGGACGGACTCGTTATACTGTTTGTATTTCAACTCAAGTTGGTTGTCCGATGAAATGTCTTTTTTGTGCAACTGGAAAACTTGGTTTGAAAAGAAATTTAAATCCCCAAGAGCTTGTTGATCAAGTTCGTTTTTGGCAAAAGTATCTAGCAGAAAATATAGGGGAAAATGCTAGGATAGGAAATGTGGTTTTGATGGGACAGGGTGAACCGCTTTTAAATTATGATAATGTTAAAAAAGCTTTAAATATAATTTTGGATAATACTGATATTGGTCATAATCACATTACAATTTCATCAGTTGGAGTTCCTGAGGCAATGGAAAAACTTGTTGAGGATGAAGATTTTCCACCAGTTAAATTTGCCTTGTCACTTCATAGTGCAGTTGAAAAAACTCGTAGTAAACTCATACCGTCTCATCCGAAAAATTTCTTTGAATTTTTTATAGATTGGTCAAAAAAATATCATGAACGTTTTTCAAGTCGAGCGCATTTTATTTCCATTGAATATGTAATGCTTAAAGGATTGAATGACCATGAAGAAGATTTAAAAGCATTGATTGATTTATTATCAAAACTCGGTAGTGTTCGGGTTAATTTAATTCCGTTTAACAGTGTTTGCGGAGAAGAGATTCAAGGTTCTAGTAAAGCTGTGTTAGAAAATTGGCAAGAAAAAATTGCCAATGCTGGATTTTATTGCACAACTAGAAGATCACAAGGGCAGGATATTGATGCTGCTTGTGGACAGTTGGCTTTGAAGAGTAATAAATAATATCACCTTGTCATTCCGACTGTAGCAAAGCGGAGTGGAGGAATCCCTTAAATTTAATTTATGAAAATAATAAAAATTTTAATCCTTCCTTTTTTGTTCAGCCTATTTTTAGTAGGTATTTTTTATTTTTTTGGTGAAAGTTTAATTAGTCATGGGTTATCTAAAGAAGAAGTGATAGTCACTCAACCTGTTATAAAATATGAAATTCCAGAGAGTGTGAGAATTCCAATTTTAATTTATCATCATATTCGTGAATTTTCTTCAAAAGATTCTGAAAATAACAGGACTTTTATTGTTCCTGAATCTGATTTTAAAAATCAAATGGATTATTTAAAAGAAAATGGATATACAAGTTTAACTTTTGAAGATTTTAAAGGTGTTTTTGCTGGCAAAAAACGACTACCAGAAAAACCAGTGGTAATTACTTTTGATGACGGTCTTAAAACACAATTTGAATCAGCTTATCCGGTTTTAAAAGAAAACCATCAAAAAGCAGTATTTTTTATTTTTACCAATCCAATTTCAAGATCTGAAAATTATATGACATGGGATGATTTAAAAGAAATGAAAGAATATGGAATGGAGGTTGGGTCGCATGGTCATTATCATTCTAATTTTACAAAACTTGTAACTGAAAAAGAATGGGAAAGAGAAATAAATAAGAACAGAGAATTAATTAAAGAAAATCTTGGGGAGTATCCAGATTCGCTTGCTTATCCTTTTGGTGCTTATAACGACAATGTGATACAATATATTAAAGAAAATGACTATGAATTTGCTCGGGCGATTACGCACGGAAAAGTTCATACTCAAAAAGATTTCTATAATTTAGATGGTTATTTTATAACATCTGATTTTAATTATTTTAAGAATATAGTAAATTAATTTTAAAAATATGCTTTACCAAAAAATCTACTTAGGTAATTGGGCGTTAGGCTCAAATATTCATTTGAAAGAATTATATCAAGTATTAAGCACTGGTAAATCTTCAAGTTTTTCTGAAAAAGAAGTAAAATCTTGGTTAAAAGGTTTTGCTGTTGAAAAAATAGAATATATTCCTCAAGCGTTTAATAGTGTTAAGGGTGTTCTTAAAAATGGAATTGAACTAGATGTTTTAGAAGATGGGGTGATGCTTGTTTCAAAAGACATAAAAGATGTGATAAAAGATGAAGAGAACTTATCGCATTTTATGGATTCAAACATGAGACCTTTGTGGAAGAATTTATCTTCTCGCGATGTTGCTCTTAAGGTTGTTTCAGCAGGAGAAGAGAAAGAGGTAAAAGAACAAAAAAAGCATCCAATTGTTTTGGTAGTTAGTGAGGCAATTGAAGAAGACCTGACTAAGATTTTTGAAATATTTGATACTTTAGTTTATAAAAAAGTTGCTTTAGAAAAGGGGAGTGTTTGGATTGGAAATGACTTGGTGGTTTTAAATGATATGAATATTAATCAGTATGATCTTTTAGAAACAGTGAGGTATTTAATGTTTGCTAGGCTTTATGAATTAAAATTAAATGATTTACTTGGAACCCAAAGAAAGTTATGGAATAAAATAGAGGGGATTAGAAGTCGTAAGTTTTATAAAAGTACAGAGTTACCTCAAGTTCGTGATAGTGCTTTGAATATTCAAAATCAAGCAAATTTTTATAAGAGTTTTACTCGTCAAGTTAAGCATCTGCTATCATGGCGTGAAAAATATATTGATGAATATTTAACTGACCATATTTTAAGTAATTTATTTAAAGAATTTTTTCTTTCTTTGCGTGCTTCGCAGAATTACTTAACTGAACTTTGGGGAATGACAGTAAGTCACGCAAATGATACCGTTCAGTCTGTTTCTCTTTTATATTCTGATAATCAACAAAAAGAATTACAAACTTTGCAGAAATTATTTTTAATCAGTGCGGTTGTTTCTGTTTTGTCTCTTGGAACTTTAGCAGGGTCAAATAGATTTTCATATAATACAGATGGGGATGTGATAGGTTATTCAAAAATACTTTCATGGCATTGGGGTTCATTCTTAATCTATGGAGGAATAACAATTATTGCTTCTATTTTAATTTATTATCTATTTTATTTAATTTTTACAAAATTTAAACGTCCTGAAAGAGTTTTAAATAAAGAGAAGAATAAGAAATAATATGAAAGATGAAAAAAAGAAAAACCAATTAAGCAATATACGAAAGAAGAATTAAAGAGTATGGAAGGTGAAGCATTAGTAATGGCATTGGAAAGAAATGATCATCTTTTACCAGAAGGTGATAAGCCTAAAGAAATTAGGGATGGAAAATTTAATGAATCAAGGTTTGGTTATGGTGCTAAGTTTTAAAAAATAATCTTCGATTGAATAAGTTCAATCGTTTATTCAATCGTTAAAAAAATATGCCTAGACAAAAAATAGTTAATCGTAATATTAGAAAAATTAATAAAAGTGGTAATGGGAGCTATACAGTTACTATTCCAATGGAAATGGTGAAAGAATTAGGGTGGCGCGAAAAACAAAAAGTTGTCTTTGAGAAGAGAGGGGAAGTTTTAAAGATTAAGGATTGGAAGAAATGAAAATAAAAAAATCTAAATTAAAGATCCCTTTGGGACTAGAAATAATGTCGCCAATTAGAGATTGGGCGAGTTTGGAAGCGTGCAAAGACTATGCTGACGCGGTGTATTTTGGTGTGTCTGATTTAACGATGCGTGCCAATGCTAATGCTTTTGATTTGAAAAATTTAGGGAAGTTTGTGAAAGAGTGTCATAAATATAATATCAAAGCATATTTAACTGTTAATGCCGTAGCATATAATCCAGATATTCCAAAAGCAGAAAAAGTTATTAAAAAAGCAAAACAAGTTGGGGTGGATGCAGTAATTGTTTGGGACCCTGCAGTGATTGAAATTTGTAGAGAATATAAACAAAAGTTTTTTATTTCAACTCAAGCTAATGTTTCAAATTGGAAAACGGCATTATTTTATAAAAAACTTGGAGCAAGTAGGGTTGTGTTGGCAAGAGAAATGACTTTAAAGCAAATTAAAGAATTAAAAAAGAAAGTAGGTAAGTACGAAATTGAAACTTTTGTGCACGGGGCAATGTGCATGTCTGTATCAGGGCGTTGTCTTTTGTCTTCATATTTATATGGAAAGTCTGCAAATTGTGGAGCATGTGCTCAGCCTTGTCGTAAAGAATGGGTTTTGTCAGATGATGAGGGGAATAAAATTGCAACAGAAGGAAAATATTTTATGAATGCTAAAGACATGTGTTTGATTGAATATATTCCAGAATTAATAAAAGCGGGGATTAATAGTTTTAAAATTGAAGGACGTCGTCGTGATCCGAGATATATTGAAGTGACTGCTAAATGTTATCGTGAAGCGGTAGATGCCTATTTTGATGGAAGTTTTACAAAAGAAAAAGCAAAGAAATGGAAAAAGGAATTAGAAGGAGTTTATAATCGTGGATTTTCAACAGGTTTTTATTTTGGTACTCCAGGACCTGATGGAATAAGTTATGATCACTCAGGAAATATTTCTACAACAAAAAAATTAATGGTGGGATATGTTAAAAAATATTATTCAAAAATAGATGTGGCAGAAATTTCTTTGGAAAGTCGTGGGTTGAAAATTGGAGATAATTTAATGATTGAAGGGAATACAACATATCTTAATCAAACTGTAGGTTCGATACAAAAAGAAGGTGAAGATTTTAAGAATGGTAAAAAGGGTGAGTTGGTTGGGGTAAAAGTAGAAAAAAGAGTCAGAAGAAATGATAAGGTTTTTGTGCTGAAATAAATATATATAATAATACATTCAATTCCCCTCTAGAGAGGGGCTAGGGGGTGTGTTATCTATTAAAAAAATAACACCTCCCTAACCCTCCTCAAGGAGGGAATTCAAGGGCGAGGTTGACTTTTTTTGATTTTTGTTTTATAATAATTTATCGTTGTTTAAAAATTTAACAGGAAAAAAGAAGGGAGAGTGGTGATGGATTATATCATTGTACAAGCTTTATTAATCATTGCCACTATCGTGGTGGTATTGCTTAAAGTGCCGAGTTCTTGGCTTGCTGTTATCGGAAAATTGCCAGGACTTTCACCAAACTGGGTAACGCTATGGCGAATTCCATTGTTTTACATTGGAATTTACTATGGATTTGATGCTGAGGTTATTAAGGCAATTATTTGTTTGACAACAGCTTTGATGTTAGACAGTACTGACGGTCGTTTGGCTCGAGCAAGTGATTTGCCAGTTTGTACAGTTTTTGCTGACAATCCTTGTTTACAAACTTTCTGGATTGAACTGAATTATTCTGGAAAAACTTCAATCGGGGAGTGGCTAGACCCAATGGCAGATAAATTACAGGCTATTCCAGGTTTGTTTGTTCAAGTTGTAATGTCGCCATTTCAGTTGTGGTGGGTTATTGTATCAATTATTTTATTTATTGCGAGTTTGGTTGCAGAAACGGTTGGGACAGTGATACGTCCGCCATTTAGAACTACAACTCAAGTTAAAGAAGCGATGAAAACTTGGATGCGTGGTTCTAAAGCCACTGGAGTTGGAAAAACCAAAACGGCTTTTATGTTTACAGCTTTTGGGCTGTTTATGGCTCGTTCCATGGTTCTTTATCCAGAGGAGTGGTTTGTTCCGGAAGTGATTTTCTTTTTTACTCCTTTATTGGCATGGCTTAGTCTTTTGTCAAAAACAAAATTAAGTTATGTTTTGGATAATAAGGAGCTTGGTAAAAAAATCGATTGTTGGGTTGATTCGTTTACCAAAAGGTTTGAGTTCTAAAGGGTCTTTCGAGACCCTTGTTTTTTTTATTAAAAAAAGTTAAAATTAGTATGTAAGTTTTAACTTAAAATATATGAGAGAAGGAATAGGGGAATATCCAAATAGTGATTCTAAAACCAAAAGAAATGTAGGAGAATTTAAAGTTCAAGGGGATAGTGATGATTTTGAAGCAGATAAGTTAGATATGTCTAAATCAGAATCACCAGAATCACCAGAACCACCAGCTAGGCATAACGTAAAAATAGATATGGAAGTAATGACAGAAGAAGGTGCAAAAAAAGATGCAGAAGAATTAGAAAAAGTACGTGAGAATTTAAAAAATTTAAATTGATTATATTAATAAAAAACTGCAATTAAGCAGTTTTTTGATATCACTTGTCTCGTTAGAAACAGAAAATATTTATATTTTAGTAGTTTCTAAGCGGGGTTGCTTTTTTCCTTTAGATTTGCTAAAATATGTCTACCTGAATTTATTGTTTGTAATAAATCTAGGTTATCATCTTGATGAAAATCAAGATCTTTCTAAGTAAGCACAGTTAGATAAAATAAATATAAAAAAAGATCCTGAATCAAGTTCAGGATGATATGTGTTAAAAGTAAGAAAAATAATAAAAATTATGAAATTTTTAACAAAAATCTTTGGTGATCCGAATATTGCCTCAACAAAAAGTATAGATCCGATTGTAGTGGAAATCAATGCATTGGAAGAAAAAATGCAGGCTTTAAGCATAGAAGAATTAAAAAGTAAAACTAAAGAATTTAAAGATAGATTATCAAATAAAGAAACACTTGATGATATTTTACCAGAAGCTTTTGCTGTTGTTCGTGAAGTATCAAAAAGAATAACAGGAATGCGTCATTACGACGTTCAACTTGTTGGTGGGGTTGTTTTGCATCAAGGAAAAATTACAGAAATGAGAACAGGTGAAGGAAAAACCTTAGTGGCAACATTACCGGTTTATCTAAATGCTTTGTCAGGTAAAGGTGTTCATGTGGTAACTGTTAATGATTATTTAGCAAAACGTGATGCTGTTTGGATGGCTCAGATTTATGATTCTCTTGGAATGTCAGTGGGAATTATTCAAAATTTAAATACATCTTTTAAATATAATGCAAACAAGATTGGTTTGGAAGAAGGAAGTGAAGCAGATGAGGAAAGGGATAAAAAAGGAATGTTTAAAGTAGAAGATGAATATCTAGTAGATTGTGAACGCGCAGATGCATATCAGTGTGATATTGTTTATGGAACAAACAATGAATTTGGTTTTGATTATTTGAGAGATAATATGGTGGGGGATTTGAAACAAATGGTTCAACGTCCTTTTTATTTTGCAATTGTTGATGAAGTTGATTCAATTTTAATTGATGAAGCTCGTACTCCTTTAATTATTTCCGCACCTTCAGAAGAAGCGGGTGAAATGTATTATCAATTCTCTGGTCTTGTTAAACGTTTGAAAGAAAATGATGATTATAATATTGATGAAAAAATGAGAGCGGCTACCTTGACTGATCCTGGTATTAAAAAAATTGAAGGTTGGTTAGGGGTAGAAAATATTTATGCGGAAGGTGGAATTAAAATGGTGCATCATGTAGAACAAGCTTTAAAAGCTAGAGCTTTGTTTAAACGTGATCGTGATTATGTGGTGGAAAATGATGAAGTGGTAATTGTAGATGAGTTTACTGGTCGTAAAATGCCTGGAAGAAGATATAGTGAAGGTTTACATCAAGCAATTGAAGCTCAAGAAGGTGTTAAAATTCAAAAAGAAAGTAGAACGATGGCGACAATTACTTTTCAAAATTATTTCCGAATGTATAAAAAATTAGGTGGTATGACTGGTACTGCCGTCACTGAAGCGGAAGAATTTAATAAAATTTACGGTTTAGAAGTTTCTGTTATTCCAACGAATAAAGAAATTGATAGAACAGATCATGCTGATAAGATTTACAATACAGAAGATGCAAAACTTCGAGCGATTGCAAAACGTGTAAAAGAATTACAAGGAAAAGGTCAGCCAGTTTTGATTGGTACTGTTTCGGTTGAAAAAAATGAATTATTAGGAATGTATTTAGATAAAGAAGGGGTAAATTATGAAGCGTTGAATGCGAAGAATCATGAACGAGAAGGAGAAATTGTTGCTCAAGCTGGTGCAAATGGTTCCGTTACTTTGGCGACAAATATGGCTGGTCGTGGTGTTGATATTATTTTAGGTGGTAATCCACCAGATGAAAAAGAATCTCAAAAGATTAAAGACCTAGGTGGTTTGTATGTTGTTGGTACTGAGCGTCATGAATCTCGTCGTATTGATAATCAGCTTCGTGGTCGTGCTGGTCGTCAAGGTGATCCAGGTGAAACTGAATTTTATCTTTCAACTGATGATGATTTAATGAGAATTTTTGCAGGGGACAGAATTAAATCAATAATGAAAACTTTGAAAGTTCCAGAAGATACTGCTATTGAACATAAAACATTAAACAAAGTGATTGAATCTGCTCAGAAAAAAGTGGAAGGATTTCATTTTGATTCTCGTAAACATCTGCTTGAATATGATGATGTTTTAAATCGTCATCGTGAAGTGGTTTATAAAAAAAGAAGAGAAGTTTTGGAAGTATATGAAGATGAGAAAAAAGAAGGAGATACTAAAAAAACTTTAAGAGATTTAATTTTTGAAATGATTGAAGGGGAGATAGAGAATTTTGTTTCTTTTCATACCAATGGTGAAGATCATAAAGAATGGAATATGCAGGAGGTTTATGAGACTGCTGTAACAATTTTCCCGATTAGTGGAGATGAAAAACAAAAAATATTAGATTTTAAGACTGGTGGTGATGATAAATTGGATGAAGTAAAAGCAAGAACAAATATTATAGAATATTTAATGGAAGTGGCTAATAAAAAGTATGAAGAAACTTTAGTTACAAAAGTAGAAGATCAAAAAATGATGTTTGAAATTGAAAAACAAATTTTGATTCGTTCTATTGATAACCTATGGATAGATCATTTGGTGGCGATTGATTACCTACGAACTGGTATTGGTCTTCGTGGTTATGGTCAGCGTGATCCTTTGGTAGAATATAAAAAAGAAACCTATCATATGTTTAATGAACTTCTTGCTTTGATTCAAAAAGAAGTTGTTTATTCAATTTATAAAGTTGGTTTAGGTTTGCAAATGGCACCAAGTGTAATGGAAAAGAGTAAAATGGTTTTAAAAGGAGCTGAAAAAAACTCTGTTACTGATAAAGGCAATCAATCAAATAAAGTAAGAAATGAAGAAGGGGAGAAGGTAGGGAGAAATGACCCTTGTCCTTGTGGTTCTGGTAAAAAGTACAAGAAATGTTGTGGAAAGTAGTTGTCCACTTGCAAAAAACACTAAGATAATGTAACATCTTAACATTGTTTAAATTGTTAAAAAAGAACCTGAATAGTAAAAAATATGGCTCATAAGAAAAAAAGAATAAAAAGTTCAACTCGTTCACAGCTAAGAAGTAAAGTAGCAGGAATTGTTGCTATGTTTTTGCTTTGTTTAGTGGTTGTATTTCCTGGAAATGCAAATCAAGGAATTGATTGGATTAATAATAATGCAAATATTGGTATTCCACGCTTACCAGAAGCTGGTTTTAATCTTGGATTAGATTTACAAGGTGGGGCGCATTTGGTATATCAAGCAAATACAGCCGGTCTTAAAGATAGTGAAAGAGCTGATTCTGTTGAAGGGGTAAGAGATGTAATTGAAAGAAGAGTGCGTGGTGGTTTGGGAGTAGCAGAACCTTTAGTTCAAACAACAAGAGTTGGAGATGATTATCGTATTATTGTGGAATTGCCAGGTGTAGCTGATGTTAGTCAGGCAATTAGTATGATTGGAGAAACTCCAGTTTTAGAATTTAAAGAAGCAAATGATGTTCCAGCTCGTGATTTAACTACAGAAGAACGAAAAGAGTTAGATGATTTTAATGGTATTGCTGGTAAAAAAATTAATGAAGCTCTAGTTAAATTAAAAAATGGAGCAGATTTTGGTGCTCTTGCAACAGAATATTCAGAAGATGAAAGAAGTAAAGTGAATGAAGGTAATCTAGGTTTTATAAATGCAAACTTATTTCCAGAAATTTATACTTGGGCAGATAGCCATGCAGTTGATGAATACACAACTGAACCTTTAACAAGTTTTACTGGTCTTAACCTAGTTAAGAAAATTAGTGAACGCGATGGAGCTAAACAAGTTCAAGCTTCTCATTTATTAATTTGTTATCGTGGTTCTAATGGGTGTGATGAGCCTTTATATAGTAAGCGTGAAGCAAAAGAAAGAATGGAAAAAATTAAAGCCGAAGCTGTTCCAGAAAATTTTATTGAGTATATAAAAGAATATACAACTGAACCAGGTGGAGCAGAAAGAGAAGGAGATCTAGGTTGGTTTGGTGAAGGACAAATGGTAAAAGAATTTGAAGAAGTTGTTTTTGCAATGGAAAATAATACAATTTCAGATATTGTTGAAACAGAATATGGTTATCATTTAATTTTAAAAATAGATGAGCGAATTCAAAAAGAATATGAAGTAGCTCGTATTCTTGTAAATACAAAAAAAGAAACTGATATTTTGCCTCCAACAGAAGAATGGAAAAATACTGGTTTATCGGGTAAACAATTAGAAAGAGCTGAAATAACAGAAAATTATCAAACTGGTGAAATACAAGTTAGTTTAAAATTTGATAAAGAAGGATCAGATTTATTTGCTGATATCACTGGCCGTAACGTTGGACAACCAGTTGCTATATTTTTAGATGGAGTTCCAATCAGTATTCCAGTTGTAAATGAAGCGATTATGAGTGGTAGCGCCGTCATCTCTGGTAGTTTTGATTTGAATGAAGCTAAGCTTTTATCTCGTCGTCTAAATTCAGGTGCTCTTCCAGTTCCGATTGATTTAATTTCTCAACAAAAAGTTGATGCGACTTTGGGAGCTGATTCTTTAGAAAAAAGTTTTAAAGCAGGGATTATTGGATTAATCTTCGTAATTTTATTTATGATTTTGTATTATAGATTACCTGGGTTGTTAGCGGTAGTTTCTCTAACGATTTATGCAGCTTTGGTATTGGCAATATTTAAATTAGTTGGAGTAACATTAACTCTGTCTGGTATTGCTGGTCTTATCCTATCTATTGGTATCGCGGTGGATGCGAATGTACTGGTGTTTGAAAGATTAAAAGAAGAATTAAAAGAAGGAAAAAGTTTGAAGACAGCGATGGAAGAAGCTTTTATCCGCGCTTGGAGTTCAATTCGTGATGGTAATATTACCACTTTAATTAGTTGTGCGTTCTTGATTTGGTTTGGTGCCGGATTTATTCAAGGTTTTGCTGTTACACTTGCTCTTGGTGTTTTGGTTTCAATGTTTACAGCCTTTATTATTACCAGAACAATTATGCGTTTAGTATTTCCTTGGTTTAAAGAAGAAGGAAATATCTTATTCTTAGGTTATAAGAAAAAATAATAATATGAACATTCCTTTTATTACATATTCAAAAATTTGGGTTGGGTTAAGTGCTAGTTTTGTAGTGATAAGTATTATTTTACTTTTTACACTTGGTCTTAAACCAGGAATTGATTTTACCGGTGGTTCTTTAATGGAATTATCTTTTGATAATCGTCCAGAAGTAAGTGAGATTAAAACTAGTTTAGTAGATCATGAAATAGAAAATCCAGTAGTGCAAAGAACAGGGGATAATGGTTTGATTATTAGAATGCAATTTTTAACTGAAGATGAACATCAAGCAGTTTTAGGTGGTTTGCGTGATGAATTTGGTGGTGAAGAAAATCGTGTTCATGAAGAACGTTTTGAAACTATTGGAGCGGCTATTTCTAAGCAACTTCGTACTCGTTCAATGTGGGCAGCAATTTTTGTTTGTTTAGCGATTGTATTATACGTTGCTTATGCTTTTAGAAGAGTATCAAAGCCAGTTGCTTCTTGGAAATATGGTTTACTTGCAATTATAGCTTTAGGACATGATGTTTTAATTGTAATGGGTGTATTTGCACTTTTAGGACACTTTGCTGGTGTAGAAGTAAATATTGCTTTTGTAGTAGCGCTTTTAACTATTATGGGTTATTCTGTTAATGATACAATTGTGGTGTTTGACAGAATTCGTGAAAATCTTATTAAAAGAGTTAGTCCTGATTTTGGAGAAACTATTAATATTGGTTTGAACCAAACTTTAATGAGATCAATAAATACTTCTGTAACTACTATTTTAGTATTGCTTGCCCTGTATCTATTTGGTGGTACTACAACTAATGAATTTGTTTTGGCTTTGATGGTTGGTGTGATTTCCGGTGCTTATTCTTCAATTTTCTTAGCTAGTCCACTTTTGGTTTTGATTGAGAGAAGAAGGAGATAAAAAATATTAAATAAAAATAGACCAGTACTAAGTACTGGTCTATTTTTATTTATTTTCATTCCACTCACATTGTCATCCCGACCGGAGTGGAGGGATCCCTTAGAAAATAAGTATTATCTTTCTTGCCACACGCTGTCATCCTGAGCTTGTCGACCGCGTGTCGCCTTAGCTTTAGCGGTGGCACAAGGATCCCTTAATAAAGTATTATCCTTTCTTTTTACTTTTGTCTGCACAAAAGTAACAAAAAGCCCCGAGCGTCTCCTTTTTTAGAGAATTTAGTGACTCATTTCACTCTGATTCCATAGTCGTTTCACTAGAATGAAACCAGCCCTACGGGACGTTCAATTTCGTCTCTAAATTCTATCACAATTTTTTCAGCATTTGCTCGGAAAAAGAAATAAATTTCTTTTTCTCTCGCTTCATTTGAAAATAAAAAACTCCAATGCTCGGTCTCGTGATTGAATAATGTAATATTGTAAGGTTTTGTGGTATAATAAACTTAATTAAATATTAATTAAACTTATGTCAGATAATTTAATGCGTCATATCGTAGCTATTATAATCACATTAATTTGTGTACTGTCTTACGTGGCAGGGTATTATGCTGGGCCAAATGGTTGGTGGTGGGGTGTTTTTGCAGTATTTGTAATATATGGTGCAGTTTATAAAATAATTGATAAGTAATCAGTATATGATTATAAACTTAGGATTTATAAGTATTGATTTTAGTTTTTGGATAAACTTATTTGATCAGCCTACTTTTAAAGTTGTGCTTGATTTGTTTTTTATTTTTGGTTGGGTAATTATTGCTTCGCTTTTATTTTTTGTAGCATCATATTTTTGGGAACGGTATAGAGGAAATAAATATACAAAAAATTGGGAATTTGTTGTGTTGGCAATAGATGTACCAGCGATTGCTGTTCAAACTCCGAAAGCAGTAGAACAAATTTTTGCTCATATTAGTGGTGCGCTTGAACCACCAAATGTTTTAGAAAGATGGTGGCAAGGAAAAGCTCAGAGATGGTTTAGTTTTGAAGTGGTAAGTATTGAAGGTTATATCCAATTTTTAGTTTGGACAGAAAATGATGCTCGAGATTTGGTAGAAGCTTCTATTTATGCTCAATATCCAGAAGCGGAAATAACTGAGGTGGAAGATTATGTAAATATGGTACCAGAAAATTATCCCAATGAAGAATATGAAATGCATGGAGTGGAGTTTGCTCTTGCTGAAAATGAAGCTTACCCAATTAGAACTTATCCAGATTTTAAATATGAAGTTAGTAAAGATATTACTTTTTCTGATTCAATGGCAGCAGTTTTAGAAAATTTTACAAGAGTTGGAAAAGATGAGCATTTGTGGATGCAAATTATTATAATGCCAGTAGATAGTAGTTGGAAAGAAAAAGGTATTGAACTTGTGAAAGAAATTATTGCTGGTAAGAAGAAAACATCGTCTGGTATTTTATCTAGTTTAGGTTCTTTACCTCAAACGGTACTTGATAGTACAATGGCTTATGGTTGGAGAGATGGCAGAGAAGAGGCAGTTGGTGTTATGTCAGAAAAAGAATCTGAAGGAAAAGTTTCTGATTTAACTCCGGGAGGGAGAAAGGTTATTGAAGCAGTTGAGGAAAAAATTTCCAAGATTGGTTTTAAAAGTAAAATTAGACTTTTGTATGTTGGTAAGAAAGATAATTATAATCCAAGAAGGTGTATGGGTGGGGTTGTTGGTGCGATGAATCAATTCCATATTGCAAACCGTAATTCTATTGTGTCTTATTCTTCTACAATGAAAAAAGGTATTGATAAAAAAGCTACAAAAAATAATTTTTTTAAAGCTTATAAAAAGCGTAAAGTTAAAATTGGTAAATCCCCGTATATTTTAAATACAGAAGAACTTGCTACACTTTGGCATTTTCCTATGCCATTTGTTAAAACTCCTCTTGTTCAAAAAACACAAGCCAAGAAAGGTGAAGCTCCTAGCGATTTACCAACTGAAATATCTGACAATCCTCTTAAAATTAAAAATCAACCAATTACTAAAGAATCCCCACCAGATAATTTGCCAGATGTAGAAGAATTACCAACAGATGAAATAGTAGAAGAGAGTGGAAGTAGTAAAACTCAAATTAAAACTGATATTTCTGCTAATATTCCGACAGATACTTCTCCAAAAGATTGGCCGACTGCTTAATAATATTTAAAAATAGCCTTGATTAAAGGCTATTTTTAGTTAATTAAGAGTTTGTCATCTCATTTCTATTATGTTAAAATAGTACCATAAAACTTAATATTTATTTTTAAATTATGTACAATCCTTTAAGTTCAGAAGACCTAGAAAAGTTAAAACAAAGTGAACCAGAGAGATTTAAATTTTGTAAAACTAAAGCCAATTATATAAATTTGCAAGGTTTGGAGTTAAATCCTATAGATGGTATTGATGTTGAAAAATTTAATGAATTAGCACGTATTATGCGTGGTTTTATTTTTACTATGCTTGAAGCATCTCATTCTGGTCATCCAGGTGGTTCATCTGGAAAAGTTGAACAATTTTTAGCAATGGTGCTTGCTGGTCAAATGTCATTTGATGCTCTTAATCCCAAAAATACTGGTCGTGATAGAGTGGTTTGGAGTGCTGGTCATTGTAGCCCTGGACTTTATGCTGGATTAACTTTAATTTATGAAGCTTTAAAAGGACAAGGAAAAGATTTTGATGCAAAAAAAATAGAAGCTATTTTAGCAAAAGACTTATTGGATTTTAGGCAGTTAAATGGTCCTCAAGGTCATATTGAAAATTATTCTCCGTTGTCAGATGTCGCTACTGGTCCGTCGGGTCATGGAATTTCTGCAGCAGGAGGTTTAGCAATTACACATAAATCTTGTGGATTGCCTTTTAAAACTTGGGTATTTATGGGAGATGCTGAATCAGAAGAAGGAATGACTTATGAGTCTAGAAATTTGATGGCAAAAGTTGGTATGTCAAATATGATTGTAAGTTTGGATTATAATCATTTTGGAATTGATGGGGCAATTGAAGAAGTGATTGACTCTCCTTATGAAAATCATTGGTTAGGTTTGGGTTGGAATACGATTGAAGTGGATGGTCATAATATACAAGAACTTGTTTATGCTTATCAATTAGCATCTCAAGGTTTTGAAAATGGTAGGCCAACAGTTGTTTTGGCTCATACAATTAAAGGAAAGCATTATGGTGAAAATGAAAATTCTAATAAATCTCATGGTGCTCCAGCCAAACATGATGAGTATGTAAAAATAATGAAAAACCTAGGTTTTGATATTGTAGGAATTGAAGGTGAGGTTTGGGATGATATGAAGGTTGTTTTAGAAAGTTTAACATCTGATTTACAAAAATATTTGGTGGATAGATTAGAGATTGCAAAAAATAATATTAAACCAGAAAAAGAATTAGTAGAGGTGATGAAAAAAAGTTTGAGTGGTAGAGAGCTAGTTAATCCTCGTTCTATTAAACGTCCAAAAGAATTACCAGAAGAATTAAAATTTGCAGAAGGCGATAAAAAAGCGACTAGAAAAGCGGCAGCGGCTTGGTTTAAATGGATAATGAAAGAAACTCCGTTTTTGTATACTGGATCTGGAGATTTAGCAGGGTCTATTAAGACAAGTGATGCTGAGGAAATTTACGGTGTTATTACAAAAGAAAATCCGTTTGGTCGTGGAATTAGGTTTGGTATTGCTGAACAAAATATGGCAATGATGTCCACTGCTTTAACTCAAGATATTTTACCGGGTGGGTATCAACCAATTTCAAGTTTTGGTACTTACGCTGTGTTTACCTCAATGGTTTGCAATGCTGTCCGTTTGAGTTTAATTGGAAATCATTTGAAGCCAGATACAGCAGGGTTTTTTGTAATGCTTGCAGCTCATGATGGTCCAGAGACAGGAGAAGATGGACCTACTCATCAAGGTCTTTATTGGATGAGTATGTATACTGCATATCCTGGAATTAAAGTGTATAAACCAATGGATGCTAATGAAACAATAGAAATGCTTTTCCATGCTTTAGAAATTGGTGAGCCAATTGCTTTATCATTGATGCGTCCCGATACTATTGTTTTGGATAGAAAATGGGGGAGTAATCCAAAAGATGCTATTAATGGAGCTTATATTTATAAGGATTATGAAGATAACGGAAAAGTAAAAAAATGTTTAGTGATAAGTGGGACCCAAGTTTTATTAAATACTTTAGAAATTTTAGAAGATATTAAAAAAGAATTTGATATAAAAATTGTTAATGTCACTTCGCCACAACTTTTTGAAGAATTACAAAAAGAAAATTCTAAAAAAGCAGAAGAAATTTATTCAAAAGAAGATAGGGAAGTGTCAGTAATGATTCATAATGGTTGGAAAGGATTTTTATATCCATTTTTGTTGCCAGAAAACTATGTAGAAAAAACAATAGCAATTGATACATATTTAAAATCTGGGAAAGCTCCAGCAGTATATGAATTAGCAGGTTTAAGTGGTAAAGGTTTGAAAAATAGAATTTTAAAAAGTAAGGATTAGTTCTTGCTTTTTGAATTTTACTAATCATATAATTTATTATTTTATAGAGACGCTCTCGGGGCCGCTCGGCCCAGCCTTATGCTCTATAAAATAATAAACCTTATGATTAGTTGGTTGATATAATAGCATATATTAAAATATAACTTTTTATGGAAAAAGATCTAAACAAAAATTTAGAAAACCTAGGAACTGAAACTGCCTTTGGTTTTTCAGCAGAAGTAATGGAATTAGAACTATCTGGAAAATTTGAAAAAATTTATAAATTTCATGTGGGGGACACAGGTCCAAAAACAGCTGATGCAATTATTAATGTTGCTATTCAAGCTTTTCGTGATAAGCAAACAAAATATGGTCATTATTTAGGACATCCAAATGTAAGGGATAATATTGCTAAGTATGTAAGTGAGACAAGAGGAACAGAGATAACTCGTGATAATATAATTTTAGTTCCAGGTGGTAAGCCAATTATTGAACTCACTATTCAAGCCCTTGTTAATGATGATGAATATATTGTTGGTCAAAATCCTGGATATCCAATTTATGAATCTTTGGCTCGATTTTATACCAAAGGTAAATATATTCCTTGGTTTGCAAAAGATGAAGAAGGTCAATTGGAGTTTTTTGTTGAAGACCTAAAAAATATTTTAAAAGAAAATTCAAAAATTAAACTTTTGATTATTAATACTCCACAAAATCCGATTGGAACAATGCTTTCAGAAAAACAATTAAGAGAAATCGCAAATTTAGCAATAAAGTATGATTTTTATATTTTGTTTGATGATATTTATGATCAAATTGTTTTTGGTAGTAATAAACACCTTAGCTTGTTATCAATTCCAGAAGTAAAAGACCGGGTAATTAATTTACAGGGATTTAGTAAAGATTATGCTATGACTGGTTGG
>Ga0075122_10000875_pt1 | contig 22668 bp, 32 predicted proteins | sample AntAceMetag02UKB_FD_69790 | JGI IMG/M metagenome (GOLD analysis project Ga0075122, IMG submission 69790) | Saline lake microbial communities from Ace Lake, Antarctica - Antarctic Ace Lake Metagenome 02UKB | ecosystem: Environmental > Aquatic > Non-marine Saline and Alkaline > Saline | place...
ATTCATGCTGAGCACCAGAACACGGGACACGCCGGGTTGTTCTTGGATTTGGGTAATCTGTTTAACCATGTCGCTTGCGATAGCAAGCATGCACTTACCCTTCTCGCTATCGATGGCTTCTAAGTGCATGTCAGACTGTGACTCAAACCGCTTGGACGCCACGAACGTATGAATTGGCGCGACGATCTTTGTGCCCGACCAGAACGTACGTCACTTCGTTATCACCAACAATCAGCAATCCCGAGTACTCCGGGTGACCTGGCGGAGTGACAGTCATCGTTTCCGTCTCGACTGGAACTGTTACCACGTCCATCTTGTCTAGATTCATTGCATCACTCCGTAATTTGAGTAACGATACTCTAGCCATTGTCGAACAGCAGTGTCACGAATGCGTAGTTCGTTCACAATCCCATCTACGGTATCAAGCCACCCCACGGGACGACACAGCAAGTACTCCATCTCCATCGTGGACGACCACCTGACAAAGTAGAGGAGAAACTTCACCCAGTTGCGAACCGTGTGGTGATCAAGCGTCCCTTCGCCAAGGCGAAACTCGACGGTACCTTTTGTCTTGCACGGGGACGTAGACATCGCCATTTCGTGCGCTAGAGCTTGTACGATAGCTGACTCAAACACGTCTGCTACCAGTTTTTTTCTCTTCCTTGGTCTAGGGTCCACGTGCCTGCAAAAGTTGTTTGACCGACGATTAGGTGGAAAACACTTGAACAAGGTATTTTCAGTCAGGAGCCAAGACGCGACAAGTTGTGATTCCGTTGTGATGCCCCGCATACCAACGTGAACATGAAATCCATCGTAGGACGTGACTGCGATCTTTCTACACGCCGCGATGAACTTACCAATGCGCCCCAAATCATGAAGGTTGCTGATCGGACTTGCTAATTCACACTCAGTAGATTCGTCGTTCTTGAGTCTCCACACGTTGTACGTCTTCTGTGGGTTGCTCCCGTTCCAATCAATGCGAAGGGAACCTTGTCCGAAGAAGCGATTAATGAGCGGGTGGACGGAGCGTTCGACATCTCCCATCATCGAACTAAACTCTAGTTCGATTCCGAAGCGCATATCCCTAAGACGTATTGCCAATGCAATCCCTCCTTTTTAATGGTATCTCTCTGTTGGTTTTTCTAGCAACCGCTGACGCCTTTCTTCCGTCTCTTTGAACTCCTTGAACAACAAGTTACGTACTTCTGGGTTCGTGACAGCGTAGGCTTCAATACACACATACGAGATGAAGTATATGGGCACCCACAAGATACACATGAAAAAAAACATTCCGAACGTCTGCGCACGAAGAGCAAAACCCATAGCCATTCCACCCGTAGCTGGAATGATGGTGCCTAACGCCCTGAAAACCCACGAAACACTACCATCACGGCTGATTTGATTTTCCATTCTTCTCTCCCTTTTCTGTCTTTGCCTTCTGAAAAACACTGATATGGACCAAAGTGTAACCCTTGTCGACAAGCCGACGCACGACGCAACGCTTGACCCTATCGGACCTCAATAAGTATACGTCCAGCAGCACAAAGTACGCCATTACCGCCAAAAACCAAACGAACACGCACACAATGCATGACCTGAAGGTGACTTTCTTGGCTGCCCCGACGTACATCCCGATTAAGTAGGCAACCCAACCGGAGACACAGAGAGCCCAAGTAGCAAAACTGATCATTTTTTCACTCCCTTGGGTGGCGTCCACCCTTCTGTGATTAATTGCTTCTCAACGCACGGGCGAAAGTACTTGTCTTGTGCCCAATTCTTGTCGATGATGTAACGACAGGTCTTAGAAAAAATGCCGACAGCGATAACGATCAGAGTGAACCTGACAAGGAGTCGACTGGGACTCTCCCCTGACCAATGCCTTGTGCCCCACCACACCACACCACACGTGAAAGCCCCAACCCACATGATGGTTAGAGCGAAACTAACGCAATTCTTCATTGCTTCTCCCTTTGATCCATTCGTGCCAGTCAAACGTCTCAAGTATCTTACGCTTCATGGAACGGTCTTGACGCTTCATCTCGTATTCGACGCTTAGAGCTTCACCCTTCGTGAAGGGTCTTCGTGTGGCGAACACAGAGACGGGACGGCGACTCCGAGTGTACTTTACCCTACCAGCGTTGTGGACCTTCACGCGCCTCTCAAGGTCGTTAGTGACGCCACAGTAGAGTGTGGCGTCGTAGCAAACCAACAAGTAGACGACCCAATCTCGCTTGACATCTGGATCGAGTTTTGGGTCGTCGGTGACCATCCCTACCTCATGTATCGCCAGATGTTCGAGAGAATATGGGCAATCTGGAGGCGGGTCTTGGTTGACCGGATACAAATGGTTCCGCTTAGTTTTGTAGTGCGGGCAGTAGACGGAGTAGTATCTCCCCCATTGAACAACCTTGGTTGGGGACCACACAAGACCACGCCTGATGTGGCACATCTTACATACGGTTTGACTTAGCAAGCTCTTCTTCCTCAATATGATCACCCCGATGAGGGCAACCAAGAGGCGGAGACTCTTCAATCGGATACTTCCGCGAAATGCACGGTATTCCGTTGACGACGACATCAACAGATACAAACGGGCACCCTACGACACCATTACGAAACAAACTCTCTTCGTTTGTCCCCCATTCCCAGCTACGTTCGGCATAACACTCTCTACAAACGTCTTTGTTCAGCATATGCGACTCCTCATAAGACGAGGTGTGATTGACATCATATCGTCAGGGATCACCCTACAATATGAACTATTTGCGGCGTTTCCCCTTGCGCCGCTTGGGCGGACGACGCAACTCCTTGTCCGAACGGGCTGAATTATGGGCTTCTTTGAGTGACGCCCGAAAGCGCTTCCAACCGGATACGACGCGCTGCCTGGTGTTCATTTGCCCAGGGAAGATTATCCCATCAAGATGGTCAATCTCATGCTGAATGACGCGGGCATCGTGTCCATGCACATCACACTCATACCCATCACCTTCGTGGCGGTTTGCTCCAAACCGAATCGTCGTGGATCGGGATACCGGACCACGGAAGTTGGGAATACTCAAACACTCCTCGACATCCTCTTCCGTTTCGTGACCGCGACTGATGATAAACGGGTTGAAATACACCTTGGTCACATCACCCTGGTCACGGATGATGATGATACGGTAGGGATCACCAATCTGGTTAGCGGCGAGACCATAACAACTGAATTCGTCCATCAGTAGGCGCAAATCAACCACACAACGGTCCATGTCTTCGGTGATTTCAGTAGCCATCGGAATATTCTTGCACAGTATGGGGTTTGGCCAGACCTTGATAGGATTCTTCATTTTAACTCCTTGAGAACACTAGCGATCATCGTGGTGAAGTCAGTGTGAACTTTGCCGTCACCCGTACACAGAGTTGCCCCATATTTACTGATGAAACATTTCAAGCAATAATGGGTTCCCTCCTGAAAGATTTGCCCTTCGTGCTGTTCGCACGCCGAACACCTGTGCGTCTCCGACATTACTTCTCCTAGTCTTGGTTGGTTACTTCACGTGCCCATGGCACGAACTCACTCATCTTGGAAGTCTAATTCATCATACAAAAACTGCTTACGGTGGGTTACGTCATCACCCATCAAATGATCGAACATCTCAGCAGCGGCTACCGAATCATCAATGAACACTCTCTTTAGGCGCCGTGTGGTGCCATTCATCGCGGTTTCTTCCAGTTCATCAGAGTCCATCTCACCAAGACCCTTGAACCGGCTGATATCAACCTTCTTGCCAGCGTTATTGCCTAAGAACTCTTGGAGCGCGTCGTCGTCCTTGATGTACTGGGACTGTGTGCCGATGCGAACCCTGTAGAGTGGCAAGTCACACACATAGAGGTAACCCTCTTCGATGATCTTACGCATGTATTTGTGAAAGAGGGTCAGCAGAAGGCAGCAAATGTGTCCGCCATCTGCGTCTGCGTCAGAATTTTTACTGATTACTCCGTTTTCCAACATATAGTTGTGATGCCCCAAGACGGTCATATTGTATACGGGTTCTGGTGATTCCAAGACAATTCTGTTAACAGAGACTACCTGATGATTGTAATATCTAGCATCAACAAGTATTGACTCACCCCATCTCTTGATTGCGACATCGTACCTTGGGGTATTCTTGGGTTTTTCCAAGTTGTATCTCTCGCGCAATTCATCCGAACTCACGCCAGCTACAACAAGACGATGGAGAACGCCCAAAACTCTTCCTTTTATTATCTTGTCACGCATTTCTGGGTCTTTCCATTGACCCGATGCGTGTTTTGAGAGCTTGTCTCTCACTTCGCTGCTTGGATTGGTGAGTCTTTCTAGATGTTTTTTACGATACTCGGGGTCTTGCCACATCTTCTTGTTTCTCTTTGTTGCCGTATCTTTGTTTTTTTGACTACCACGATAAGAATCGAATCCTGATAGTATTTTTTTCCTCATACCATCGTCAGCCCACGTTCTTGCAATCGCATCAAGATGGCGGGCGGAACCATTATATGTGTTTGCCCACGTATACTGCGCGTAGTGTCCATCGGCATGTAAGTCCTTAATCCTTTGCCTATGTTTTTCACTTCGATTGTATCTAACGATCTGTTCGGTTCCCAAAAAAGAATGAACCTCCATGTGTTCCCAAGAAGGCATCCAATACAGGTTCTCTGGGACATTGTTTCGCTTGTCATAATTGACATGGTGAACAACAGGATGTCTGTTTCTATTTTGATCAACCCTAGACGAACAAAAAGCAGCACATCTTTCTCTATCTTCGTCCCATATCAATCCGGCTACCATTGTGTGCGTATTGACCCACTTGTTACTCCTTGTCATTGTTGGGTCATAAATCTTTTCGTAACCCTTCTTGTCCATCCTTCTGTAAACAGACATCAGACTTTCACCAGGAATGATATTCTGTGCCAAGATATTCGTGCCATCAGTCTTAACCCACTTGTGATGAGGAGTACAGCGGCATGATGTTCCGTCATCAAATACAAGTTCAATAAGTTCTCTTGCTTCCCCCGTCCGTGTTGGTAAGTAAGCAAGCGCCGGAACCGGACGACCAGTTTTTGGATCGGCTCCATATACCCAGAATTGATTGCCTGCTTTTCCGTCTGCGAGTTCCCTCATTGTCATAGTTCGACCATCGAGCAACGGTATGCGTGTGTCACCCACGTGACACATTAGGATAACCTTGTGATAACGAAGACCAGACAAATCAACGTCGTTTTTACTAACCCCAACCCCGAGGGCTGCAATAATTGTTGCTATCTCTCTGTTGGTTAGAGCTTTGTTTAGTGTTGTCTTGCCGACGTTGAGAACTTTTCCACGTAACGGCAAGATGGCTTGAAATACTCTGTCGCGAGCTTGGATAGCCGTGTTGTGTGTAACCCATCCTTGTTCTAGGACAAAACTATGCGTACCCATCACCGTAATGTCTACCAAGACTTGATCGTCTTCGTACTCTCGTTCAATTTTGACTGGGACAAATCTATATCTCGTAACGTCCACTTAGGCACTCCTTTCTTGATATCCTGTTCAACAGACTCGTTTAGATAATTATCAATCCATGACCGCCAATAAATCACCGTCTTGTATGTCTTGGGCTTCAATCCACAACAACTCACCATCTCGCTGAATCAGCCACGGATGGTCAAAAGAACAGGGTAAAGTCAATTCCCCGTTTATGTTCAAGATGATCTTTCGCTTCTTGTTTGTGATTCCCCTAAACGTGACCAACCTGTACGTACCATCGTGTGTCATTACGAAATCTCTATTGGGAATGATATCACATATCTTTTTCGGACCAACGGCTGTTCTGACCAAGGTATCGGGATGGAGGCAGCCGGCGGCAGAATCACCCTCTACCACATAGAGTTCACAGAGTTCCGGCGCACGAGAAGAACAATCTGCAAGCTTGCCCATCAGCATGTTACTCTTCATTGTTGACTTTTTGCGTGACAAGCTCTTTGCCTTACGAGCCGCATCCCGCGCACGGATCGCCTCGACTACCCTTGTTGTGATCAAGCTGGATAAAGCCTTGTCCTTCTTGAACGCCTGTGTGATGTTCTCCACAAACCAATCGCCGAGCGCCCCGCGAAGTTCGGCATTGCCAAGTTTAGTTTTTGTTTGACCCCCGAACTGTGGTTCTTTCACGAAGACGTTTAGAACAAGCGTCAACCCTTCTACCACGTCACTCTTGTTGACGCCCACATCTTCGATACCCTTGAGTAGTTTACTCGACTCTGCTGTCTCACGAAGCACCTTACACAGAGCGTCTAAAATGGCGTTCTGATGCACGCCGCCTTCGATGGTAGGTATGTTGTTGGCGAACGTCCTTACTGTCTCGTCATACTGATCGTCGTAGGCGAAAGCAAGGTCGATCCGGCAACCGCTTATTTCACCCGTAAGGTGAATCGGGTCGTGCAAGATAGTCTTTCCGTTGATGAGATATCTCACATACTCTGGCAAACCACCAGTAGAACTAAAGACCTCTTCGGGTTCAGACTTCCAGATGAATCGAATCTTCAGACCAGCATTGAGAAACGCCAACTCACGCAGCCGTTTAGTGATCACCTTGCGATCAAACGAACAGTTCTTGAATACGTCGGCAGATGGTTTGAAGTGCGTCCGCGTGCCCGTCTTCTTTTTGGCGACCTTTCCGACAACCCGTAGATTGCCCACGGGTGTTCCAGACTCATAGCGACGATGGTACTGGCTTCCGTCCCTGGACACAATGATTTCCATCCACTCGCTCAGGGCATTTACTACCGATGCGCCAACTCCGTGAAGTCCGCCAGAGTGGGAATACGTTTTTCCGCCGAACTTACCACCGGCGTGCAGCATCGTCATCACAACATCGAGACTCGAAATCTTTTCTGTTGGGTGATTCGCAACCGGGATGCCACGCCCATTGTCAACTACGATGGCTGATTCGTCATCGCAGACTTGCACAGTAACATCAGAACAGTGCCCGGCAATGGCTTCATCGAAACTATTGTCGATAATCTCCCACATCATGTGATGATAACCAGTCTCTCCGATGTCACCGATATACATGCTTGGGCGCTTTTTCACCCCTTCGAGATTTTTGTAGACGACAATGGAACCTTCATCGTATTCGTCTTTTCGTTTTGTCAACATGCACTCCTCTTCTTGCTGTGACGACTAGAAGAACGGGGGTGACGGGGGTCACCCCTTTCTGCTTCTTGCTGATTAGTCTGTGAACAAGATGTCATGGATTTTCAGTGATGTCGTGTCAATACAATCAATAGAACTAGCCGTAAGAATGGGACACAAAGGAACAAGATTACTCATGAGCCTTTCTGCGCGCTTCACCACACTAGCTACACTAGGCAGTGGACTACCTTTTATCAACCGAGATATCATTTCGGTAAGAAGGAACCCACAAACCGGACCACTCTTGAGCTTGTTCTTCCCGGTCTTGTCGTTGATTTCCTTGACCAGAACCCGAAAGTCACAGTACCAAAGCAAAGCAGCAACGAGAATATCCATGTCGGACGAACTCAGCGGAACAAGATCAGCCTTCTTTCCGTTGCGGACACCACTGTCAAAAAGAGAGTCTTTGCGGGAACCGAAAACGTTTGAGTATTTCCACATCGAATGATCTCTGCCGAACTTGTGCAGACTATAGTAGGCGTACTGAATGTTGTTGTCCACTCCTGCACAGAAGCCCTCAGTGTAGGAAATGATTCCCGGCTTAAGTCGCTTCTTCAAGTCGATCAACAAACTTCCACACGCCAGATGGGGGTTTGTTGCCTTCTGTCTTGGTGTGTGGGACTTCGTGGAATTCATATTTGTATAAACATCCATTTCATCTGCTTCGGGGTGTATCTGAATGGAGATATCGCTATCGAGCACACTTGGGTTGATTTTTCCGGCAGAAAGTCCTCTGATAACGCCATCTATTCTTGAGTGCGAATCCGAGAACACAAGGTTGCAGCCCTTTTTTGTGAAAGTGGGCTGCCCAAGTGACCAAATATGGAAGTTGTCCATGACCCTATTTGACGTAACCTTCGACAAGGCGCAGTCACCACGATTGTGTTCATACGGGATCACACTTCCGTCGAGAACCCCACAAACAACTGATCCGAGTTTGACAATGTAGATACCGTGTTCGTGTGGCAGTGGATCGTACCCATCAACACCAAGCCCTTCAGCAAACTCAGACCAACGCCTGGTGACTCTCACACCCGACGACATCTTCTGAACGCCGAGAGCCCCCTTCCGAGCGGCTTCCTTGTAGGCATCCGTGAGTCTGCGCTTTGTGCTGCGTTTCACTTTTGTCACTCTGCGTGCCATTTTTGTAACTCCTATAGGTTGACCCGAAGTTGGGTCAACTAATTCATTCTACCCTTCGTTGGGCAAAAAATTACAGATTCACGAACTTTTTCACACCATCTTCCCGTGGCTCAGTCGCCCTTCCAGGATTCGGAAAGCATCTGGGTCTATCTCAGACCCAAGGTAATCACGTCCGAGTTGTTCTGCGGCAACCAACGCTGACCCGCTTCCGGCAAAGGGATCGAAAATCACATCTCCCACATCTGTCGCCAATTGAATGACCTGTTTGCACAGCGCAAGTGGCTTCTGAGTTGGGAATCTACATTGCTCTGACTTTGGCAGAACGAACTTCCAGTCTTTGATCTCACTGATTCTGCGCCGTTTTACTGTCTCACCCTTGCGGAGAACATCGACTTCTCGAAAAGCAGGTTTTCCCTTCGTCATGTACAGCAGAGGTTCCCAGTCTCTCTTCATAGCCCCACTAATGTCTCCTCCAAGAGATGTTGTCTTGTTCCAAGAGCAAGCCCCTTTCATTTTGAAGCCAGCCTTCTCAAAATGACAGACATGGTTTGTCAAAACATTCAAGTTGCAATGCAAGAACATATAACGATCATTCTTGAGCAGCCTAAAGCACTCCCGAGCCAACCATGACCAATCTACTCCGCCCTTCGTGTCTCCGTGGATAGGAAAAAGAAAACTGCTTTTGCTTGATCCCGATTTATTCCACCTCTTGTCCCCAGGGATGTTTGAAACATAGGACATTCCGTACGGTGGGTCCGTATAAATGAGGTCGAAGTAACCATCAGAAATGTTACAGACTACTTTGTCCCAAGATTCCTGCAACACGACTTTACAACGTTCTGCTGTCACTTTTTATCTCCATCTTCCTCGCCACTATTGACCTCCTCGGGCTGACCACACATCACGCGCTTTCCACCGTCAAAGACGATGAACCTCATACGTTCAATCGTGTTACAGACTACTCTCAAGCTGGCAATGGGATCACCCATCTCGATGTCGATTTCACTACCGAGTCCAACAAGAAAAACAGTGACACGTCCAAGCCGTTCCGAAACACTGATGACACCGACGCTTTTGTGTAACTGCTGTGCGACAACTATATTGTACTCATCTGGCAAGTCGATGCTTATTCCCAAGTCAAGTTCTTCAACTTGTCCCGGCAACAACTTGAGTTTGATCGGGCAAGTCACCACAAACGGATTAACACTAGGCGCCGCACTCGCGCACGTAAACCGATCTACCCTAATCGACTTCATGAGGACTCCTTTGCAAACCGAACATATGCTTCAGCTTCATCGCCATTACGTCGTCCTCTCGATCAAATACGAACCGATGAGATGTATCGTCATCCAGCAAAAATTCCGCTCCACATTCATTGATCACACGCTTACGGGCAACACCGAAGCTGTCACTGCCGTAGTGGTCTTCCTGATGCACATGCTCACTGGTGTACTGTCCGTGGTGGTACATCTTGTCACCATAGACGATACTCAGGTATCGGTTGAACTCAGGATTGGCGCTGGACGTTGGGTCCGGCAGTGGTCCACAGGTCGGCATATACCCACGCACGTCGTATCCCAACTGCCGCGTTCTTAGAGGAATCAGTAGCCCAGTATCGTCACCTCCAAGGTAACTTACTTTCAAGTCCTTAAGGAAGTCTTTCTTGACCAATTGGCACGCAACGTGGGTGTTGTACCAACAATGTTGCAACCTCACGCGGTATTCTATGCTGGATGTGTCTAGTCCAGCCTTCGGTGGCGACCACGGATGAAGAATCCCCGAACACCTACAAGCGTCGTCCTGCATCTGCATCAGATCGATCAGCCAGTCGTTTGCGACCGGAAAACAGTCTGAATCCAAGGTCAGGACGTATTCAGCATCTACATCGGGGATGACACGATCAAGCATCTCGCCGTGGATTCGAGACGGAGAACGCTGATAAGTCTTGCCTGGGAGTTCGATTTTCTCGAACGGCAGCGTCAAGACACCAAGGTCTTCATCGGCGTCGAACTCACCCGTATCACGGTAAGCGAGATACAGTTTTACATCTATATCGGGTTTGTAGCGTTCAAGTATGCGTAAAGTTGCACCAAGCATTGGGCGCGTGCCAATTCGGTAACACATTACAATTCCGACTTGGTTCACAGCCACACTCCATCTGGGCACAATTCCTTGAAGCGAACAAGGAAAGCCGCTTCAGCGAATCTTGGTGGATTCGGGCAAATACGATCCCGAAACGGTTCTACGCCAACCAGTGATCCCCATTCTTCAACGATTGGGGCCATAATGTCACGCCGCTCGGTCGCCAACGACATCAGGTCGGCTTTCTTAACTTCTTCGGGGATCGGATAGACAAACTTGTACTTGTTGGCGATGACCTCAAGCACCTTGTCCTCAAACTCCATAAAGTCATGAAGCAATGCCTTGATGGGACGAGGCACATCCGTAAGGTAAGCTTCGGCGGAGTCATGCATCAATGCCGTGAACGCTAGTTCGTCCGACACGTTGTGGGACATCATAACGCAGTGGTCCGCAACACTCATAAACTCGGTACAATGCCCGCCGAAGCGACAACTGAGACCTAGCGCGTGTGCAATGTCCTCAATGCATATCTGTTCAGGTTGTGGGTTTGCCGGGTGAAACTTTCTTCCGGTAAACGTCTGAATCCAACTCACTGTTCTTCTCCTTCTCGACTTCCATCAAGGCAGCGTAAGCGTCCAAACCACGTTTTTCAAACTGTACGGCAGCCATCTTGATGGCTTCTTCGTCACCATGAACGACCTCGAAGTTGTCCTCAAAAATGGTGACACCTTCATTGACCATGACAGTCTGAGGATAGGTACGTCGTTTCTCGACGGCTGGCAGTACTGCGACCGATACGACTACTCTTACCTTCATCTCCTATCTCCTTGTGTTCCAGTCCATATGTTCTTTCTAAAATTGACCAAACAAATAGGGCAGCCCATCTCAGGCTGCCCTATTATACCCCATGTGACATCAGTTTTTTTATGCTTCTTTGGTCGGTAACGCCTTTGGTTTTCTTCTCTTTCGTGATTTCTTGATTATGATTGAATACGAAACGATAGCACCAATTCTAGTAAAGAACTTCCGGGTGCCAGTGCTATTCTCAAGGAAGACGCCCTCGTCTCGTATATTCTTGATGACCCCCTCGTAGATTTCACCATAGGTCGTGGTAATGCGTATCTGGTGACCAGCCTCATTAGCGATAGCCAACCCCAACCATCTATCCATCTCTTCGTCATTGAAACTGTCGTTCTCGAATTCATTTTCGCTAAATGGGTCTTCAGAGTTGTTCACTGGAATCTCCTTAAAAGAGACCGTTTACTACAAGTAGACGGCTATCAGGAGATTGTCACTATCCAACTGTGTAAACGATGGGAGTCTTTACCTTATCCTTCACAGCAACATCGTGCTGCTTTTTCAGTTCTTCTATGACATCTGTGACATCACCACTCTGTGCATCACCATTCCCTACCTGAAAGGTAAAACCTTCACCTTTTTGTACAATCTTAGACTTTCCGTCCTTGATGTTCTGTCTGATAACGCTCTCGCAGTCTGTGATTTTCCGACCCGAACTGGCTGCGGGTCCGGAACCCAGAATCATGACGAACTCAACGCCGTCTTTGTGTGGGCAACCCTTGACCGGGCACTCAAGACCGACACGCTGTACTTGATACAACACAGTTCCGAATGTATTACCAAGCGTCTTTGTTTCGACAAGCAGGTAGTCGCCTTCGTTCATCGTTATCCTCATTTCTTCAATATGACAGTCTTGTCAACTCGGGGACCATCTACAAAGCAAGCACCGCCATCATCGAACTTCCGAAGAGGCATGGCGACGATGTAACCAGTCTTGATGTTCTTGCGAAACCACTGCATGGCACCCTTGAACACAAAGTAGTTTATTGTGTTGATGCCATCGTTCATTGTAACGACATACATCGGGCTGCCCTTCTTCGAGTTGCGTGCCACAATCTTCCCGATGCGCCCGAATACCATACCAGTTTGGCGTTCACCACTCATGTCTCGTATCTTCTGGAACTTGCTGTTTTCGATGGTCTTCTTGTATTGCATGACAAGTGGGGGTCTAGACAAGCAGATTCCCATCACGTCAACTTCGTGTTCAACCCACTCGTCATCAGTATACTCGGGAAGTACGTCTTTCTTGACTGCCCTTAGCTTGTAGTATAGGGACTGCACTTCGTCTCGTGTTCCGAAACACTCAAAAACACCAGCCGCGATCAGGTTGTTGACAACGCGCTTATTGCACTTTCGTCTGTTGATGCGTTCATAGAAGTCCTCAAAAGAGTCATAGGGTTGACCCGTCTCGATAAGTTCCGCTGACGCACCGACACTCTTGACGTGCTTTAACGCAAAGCGAATCTGACCGTTCTCGATGCGGTAGTCCGAACCCGACTTTTTCACACAAGGAGGAAGTATCTTGGTGCCGCGATTCCTGGCATAACTGATGTAGTCGATCAGGATGTTGTCGCTTCCGTGCCTCTTCTTGTGTTGAGCTGTGTTGTTGAGTAAGGCGGTAACGTATTCGATTGGGTAGTGAAGTCGAAGCCAGAACTCGACCGCCGTCAAGGCACTGTATGACGCCGCGTGGGCAAGGTTAAATCCGTAACCCCCGAAACTTTCCAGCATGTCCCAGACACTCTCGACCTCAACCTGGGTGATATCACCATCAGCAACCCTAGTTTGAGCGCCGGCAAGGAACTTCGTTCGCTGTTCGTCTAGGTCTTCCAGCTTCTTCTTTGACACAACCTTCCGAAGAACACCAGACTCAATCGGGGTAAACCCGGCAAGAACTTGTGCAATTTTAAGAATTTGTTCTTGGTAAACCATTACACCATAGGTTTTCTTTAGGAGTTCACGAAGGAACTCTGGCATCTCGTAATCCTTGCCATGCTTGCGTTCGGCGTACTCGGTGTGCATACCCATGTCCTTCGGACCCGGACGAATCAGTGACGTGACGGCTGAAATGTCGTCGAGTGAGTCCATTCCAACTGCGTCCGCAACAGGCTTCGTACCGGGGTTCTCAAACTGGAAAATGCCCAGCATCTCATCGTGTGAACCAAGGCGAATCGCTTCTGCATCATCAATCGGGATGGTGTCACGTGCAATACGATACCCTTGTGTCTGTTCTATGTAGGCGATACAGTCCGAGATGATACTCAGGTTGTTCAGACCAAGGATGTCAAACTTAACTAGACCAACCTTGCTGAGTTCCGCATCCGACAAACCCTCAGACCATGATGAAACAATAGACCCACTCTTGTCCCTAAAAACAGGAATGCGGTCCTGTAAGTCAAGGTTGGAGATGATCATGCCCCCGGCGTGCTTGCCGAGATTCTTTACCTGATTGCGTAGGACGATTGCGTGATGTAGCACTTCCGGGTTCTCATCGAAGTACGCCTTGAGTTCCGGGAACTGTTCTTGAAGTTGCTCGAAACTCATCTTGTCTACGGGTTGTTCGTCAATACCGGCATCAGTCTCGACATCGAACGAACCTTCCAGCATCTTCGTTACCGACATCGCTTCGTGTACGTCAAGACCAAGCGCCCTAGCACAGTCTAAGATGACAGCACGGGTCTTGTAGGTCTGGTAGGTTCCGATGCTGCATGTCTGGTTGGCTCCGAACGTCTCGATGATGTGTTCCTTGACCCAATCTCTGGCTCGCGGGTCGAAATCCATGTCGATATCTGGAGGGTCCGCACGTGACCAATCGAGGAATCGCTCGAACAAGAGTCCGTACTTGATGGGATCGATATCAGTAATACGCAAGCAATAGGACACTAAACTGCCCGCCGCTGAATTGTGAACGCCCAGACCCTCAGCGTTGTATGTGTGAGTGTTGTTCACGCATAAGTCATGAACCTTACCCTTGTGTCGAATTCTTCTTGTTTTTCGGACCACAGCCATAGTAATTCCAATCAGACGATAGTAATGACAAACGCCACGCACAGACCAACAAAAACGAAAGACGAACCCCAGATTGTCATCTTACGAACCGTTTTTGCTTTGGTGATCTTTGTTATACGATTTCGATTATGGCGCAAATTGTGTATGAAATGTCTATATTCGATTGAATCTTTTTCAATCACTCCATGATGCATAAACTTCATAGTCTTCCCGTAGGATGAATCCGCCCTATCGATGACCTTATCACAATGAACAATTGCCCACCAAATCACAATCCAAGCTAAAGGCATCAATGTTAGTATGAAGTACTGTGTCGGTGTCATGCTGCCTCCACGATGTCATCACCATCTTCGAGTTCGTCAGCGCGCTTCTCTGTCATCTCGCCATCAACCCACGCGAATATCTTGTGGTCTGGCGTGCATCTTACGATACGCCCGTCATCAGTTTCAATCTCGATCAAGTCTTCGTCTACATCATACTCAAAAGTGTCCAGCACTTCTTGTTTTGACCCGTCGTGGGACACAACGATGTCCCCAACCCCAACATCTGGAATGAACTTTGTCATACCATCACCCATCACCACTCTGGTTGTTGGGTGGAAACATCCGCGACCGTATCCTGTCGCAAATTCTCCGAACTTCTCTACGGCATCTTGAGTGATCTTATCCACAACCAAAAAGTAGTCGGCATAATCTTTCTTGCAGATCATGTCCAACTCGAAGGCAAGCCGCTCCTCATATTCTGGGATACCATCCAATCCACGCTTTTGCAGACCAGTAATAGCCTTCGCACGCAGAATGCGTTCACCGTCGTCGTAGAGTTGTGGCAGTTTCAAAGACGAATCAAGTTCGATGTTCTCACACGACACCGCGATGCGAACCGTATTGAGCATTGCTTCACGCATCACATCTTCGGTGAAAACATCACTTTCGTACTTCACACGGAGCGTCTTAGATGGGTCACGCTTACTCGGAATTGTGAAACCATCTCGCCACAAATCCCACATCTCGGGGGCAAATCGGTAGTAGAGGTTGCGTGCATCAAACTGCCATACTTCTTCTGGGTTCTCGATCTTGTCCAAGATGGTTTTGCGAGACTTGATAAGCAAGAGAAGGTCGTGTGTTTCACAGTGTTCTGGGTAGATGTAATGGGCATCCGTAGACACAATGATAGGAGCGCCCATGCGTTGCGCAAACTGAATCAGCATTTCGTTGAGACGAATCTGATCGTACATTTCTATCATCGTGAGTTCGATGTAGAACTCATCGAAGGAGTCCCGGTACAACTTGTAGACTCGCTCTGCTTCTTCGTCGTTGCCAGCCATAAGCAGGGTGGAAATCTCCCCAGCGAAACAGGCGCTACTTCCAATTATTCCTTCACCCCACTTCTGAATCGCTTCGTGGTTGATGCGAGGCTTGTAGTAGAACCCGTTGAGTTGGGCATCGTTGTGGATTCGGATGATGTTGTAGAAGCCCGTCTCGTTCTTCGCCAGCAAGATCAGGTGGTTGTTCGAGCGATTCTTCTTGCGTTCGTCCGGGTCGTCTCCACGATAGTTGTTGACGTATCCCTCCATCCCAAAAATTGGCTTGATACCAGCGTCTCCACAAGCCGAATACTGCTTCACCCAACCACCAATGCTTCCGTGATTGGTGATGGCACAGTAGCTTGACCCATGAGACTGTAACACGGGAATCAAGTCGCCGACGGTTCCAAGTCCGTCACGAATGCTGTACTCATCGTGGTGATGTAGGTTGACGAAAGACTGTTTCACTTCCACCTCCAAGCCTTATTATACAAGGCTGGGAAGTTCTTTCCATCAACAACGCCACACTTTCTCGAATCGAAGACCATGACCCGATCTGAACCGAAATTGGTCTTCATTGGATCATGGCTGTACACGATTTGGTCGTTGGCATAGTTCTCATAGAACCTCATGAATACTATCATGTGTTCATCTTCGGACCTGGGGACTATGATTGTAGCGTCGTGTCCAAGCCTATCTGACAGTGGAGAGTTCACGTCTACGCGCACCGGACCCGAATGCACAGCATAACGCATCGCCAGGCTGTGGTGACTGAAGTGTTCGGCATACAGTTCCGGTGTCAAGATGCAGATTGGGTCTGGGTGCAACTTCTCTCTCGACAAAACGCGACCGTAGAAGGGGTGGTTCGGTATCACCCGAACCGCATTGAACGGATGTCCTTCGAGAACAGCCTGAGCTAACATGCCCATCTCATCGTTGTGGAGTTCCTTATTATACTCCTTCTCAAACAAAGCATCCTGTTCAAGTAGGATCGTCCCCTTCGGGTTGATGGCGCCACAGGATAAGCGATGAGGATTGATTAGAAGCGCTACGGATGCCAAGAGATCACCATAGGGGCTGACAAAGATTTTCTTCGTCGGAGCCTTCGCGGCTATCGCCTGTACGTCCACGTTACCGGTAACGGCGATTTCAAAAATCGCCGTTGACTTGATGAGGTTGTCTAGTGTATCATCGAACTCAAACAACCTGTATCCTGCCGTATGTGATTCACGCATTCCGACAACATAGTAGTCCCCGATGATCAACAAGACCATCTCATTGCTCGTAGCCCTCGATGCATACAACAATCCGAAAGCCGTGCAGTCTTGCACGTTGTTAGACAACTTTCCGTTGTTCGCATATAATCTATGGTCTGGGGCAGCAATGATAAGGTCTCGCAAGAGGGAGTTGTTTTCTGCCAACTCCCTCTTGCCTTGATAGGTGATGTCTGTGAGTCCGCTCATAGAGAAGGAATGGTGAGTTTTGAAGTCCCAGGACATGGTTCCACTAGGATGGATGGTTTTTGTGGATCGTGGCACACACTTGCTGTTAGCGCAAGATACGGACGAGTTCATTAAGGGTTTCATCAGCCTTATGACTCCCAATAGCGCCCATACTCACGATAGCATCAGCGATGGCATCTACACTGTCAAGAACACTATCGCCAGCCGTCTCGATAGACCGATAGTAGTGTCCAATCGCAGCCATGACTTTCGCCGCGAGGTGATGCTTGCAGTTGAAGTCGGTCAGACTTTGCATCCGAACCACAAGTCTGTTGAGGAAGTTCACAGACTCCTTCAATTGACCATCGAATTCGACACGACCCATCGTTGAATCCCACCGGATGGCACGCTTCCAGAAGTCAATCAAGTTGCCAACGGTTGTGATGCCGTCCTTGCGAGAACCCGTCTTGCTGACCACAAAGTCTAGTTTACCACCGTGCATCTTGGCATCCACCACACTGTAGGCACAGAAGTGCGGCACGTCAGTCTTGCGAACAATGGCGCGAGTGTAAATGGTATCTCGGTCCAACTCAATGTCACCACCAACAGCTTTCAACACACGATGTTCAGCCTTCTCAAGAGCACCGGTGCGGCGAGCCTTATTGGCGAACACAACGGCGTCACGTGCCTCGGACACCAACAGACGACGCTTCACAATGGGAACTTCAACGTTGGGTCCGTAGACGAGAGCCAAGAAAGCCAGCCGATGGCGTCCACTCCAACACTCCAGGGTGCCAGTCTCTTCGATTTCGGCTACCATGCACGGCATGAACATCTTCCCAGCCATCAAGATGTCAACACCGACAGTCTTGATTTGACGCAAGCTGACTCTCGAACTCAGGTTGATCGTGTTGGCGTTGGGGAACTGTGATGAGATGCCTCTCAACATCTCCGCCCTTGGTTCCGTAATGAACACAGCGACATCGGAGATCGTCGTCATTTCTCCGGTCATACCCGCCGTAAGTTGTTCAAGCGGGGGCAGCTCAGTCAATCCAGCTTTCTTGAGCAACGAGTCGATGAACTTCTGGCGTTCCGTCTTCTTTGGCTTTCTTGGTTGGCGACGACGAACGCTTCCGACCTTGCTCTTTGCTTGCACGATCGCCCCTAGTTGTTCCCCTTGTGTTGCAACTCCGAACTCATCACACAGCGTGGTGTCCATTGTTACTCCTTTCTCTTGTCCAACAGATAGTCCAGTACTTCCCGTCGTAAGTCCTGCATTGACGCTGCTTTCTGGATTAGGTCGTACACATCGACCGACTCCAGCTCCATGTCCATTATACCCTGGACGAACTCAGATGTATCAACCGATTTTCGATTTTTCATTTCTTCAACGATGGAACGGTCAAACACGTCACATCCTGGTTGTGTATCAAGAAGGTGTTCACGTATGGTCATCTCGTCTCCAGATTCAATGATGCCGACCTTGGGCGTGCGCTTGATGTCGGCAACGGACAACCTTGTGACGGCTCCTGGGTTGTAGAATGTCGTGCCGTCAAGAGTGTGGACGGGCACGCCAGAGTGGAGGTCACCCGACAACACTAGGTCGAACTCAGTCCTGACATCCTTGGTCAAGATGACTGGGAAAATCTCTTTCTTCTTCGAGAGCAGCTTGTGGGCAATCAGGATGGAATGCTTGTCCGGGGGAACAGACACGGTGGACTGGGCATCAAATTCATCGAAAACGTGACAAGGATGGATGTACACGTCGTCAAGTTCTACGGGTTGCCACAGAGTAGTGAATCCGGGACAGAAGTGATCCATTAGTCCAAGGGTGGACATGCCGTACGAAGATGGATTGTATCCACGTAGATCATGCTGACCGATAGTTGCAAAGGTGGTCGTGCCAGAACCATTGATGATGCTGATCATCTCGATCAGCATATCGTATCGGTAAACACGGTGGGAGTTGAACATATCCCCACCGAACAGAACTGCGTCTACGTCCTCTTCGATGGCAAGATCGTAGATTTGTCGTAGTTTTTCAATAATTGTTACCGAAAAGTCATCAATGCGGCAGCGAGGACGCTTGCCTGCGAAGTGAAGATCGGTGTAGAATATGAATCGACTCAAGTGTTCTCCCCTAGAAAGGTCTGCCACACCGTTGAATGAAAAGTAGAAAAACCTTACATCCTTTATGCACAATGGGCTACGGTATAATGCCCATCCAAGAACCTTTGAAGTATATTCAAACTAGCATTGTGATCAGCATCTAAGCTATAACCACAATTAACACACCTGAATACTTCACCGATTCTTGATTTCTTATCTATACTACCACAAGAACTGCACGTTTGAGAAGAATAAGCAGGGTCTACTAAAGCTAGAGAAACACGGTTCTCAGTAGCTTTATCTACCATTCTTCTATACAGCAACCTCAGATTCCAATGACCCAACAGTTTACGCAAAGTCTTATTCACTCTTCCCTTGGTTGATTTAGTGATATTCAGGATTTGCTCCATCACTATCACGTCAACACTCTTCCAAGGGAATCTATTTGTAACGTAACCGATATAATCTTTGATTTCCTTGCATGTCTGATCCCAATTATGAGATTTCTGTTGCCTACGATTCAGTTTATCTAACTTCTGTCTCAATCCTGTCCCTAGCTTCTGACCATCTGAAAGGGTCATTAGCTTCTGTATTCCTACATCAATTCCTATTGCTTGATTACCTTGTTTTAGACCAGAATCAGGCTTCTTCCAATATAGGTCAACGAAATAACCTTTATTTGTTTTCCTTAAAGTAAGGGACTTTCTCTGATCCCATCCCTTATTCTCCAACCTTCGACTTACACTATGGTGTCGCGTAGGTAGAAGTAAGCTGAACCTATTCCAAAGATGGAGCCTAGTCTAATCCATAAATCAAAATGGGCAGATGATTTAGGTTCTTGAATATGGGTCAGATCAGAGTTTAGGTCTATGGTATATCCCTTGAATTCAGGCATATTAACTCTATGTCTAAAGGTCTTTCCTTTGCTCCACTCACTCCATTTCTGATTCACTAGAGGTATGTTCTTTCCCTTCTTCTTCGCTCTTGAATAGGCTTTCTTATAGGCTTGGTATGTCTTATCTCTATCTTTTTTCGGACAGATTTGAGGATTTTGATAGCTTGATTAGCTGCACATTTTCTAGCTTTCCCCATCATCCATGAATCAATCTGAGTATAAATCTCAGAGTTAGCTTTTCCTGGAAAATTCTTAGAGTTCCAGTAGAGTTGAATGAAGGAATTGACTAAGCGAGCATACTCAGAAAAGAAGGCATCTAACCTCTGTTTCTTAGCAGAGGTAGCGAATTTCAGGTTATGGGAAACTCGTCTTATCACTTCTTCTCTGCCTCTTTCTTCTTTCTACGATTTTCAGCACTACGTTTACCGTAGACCCTAGATGAAAAACTACTCAACAACGAAAGCATGTCTTCCACAAGTTCATTCTCGAAACTTTTAGGAAACACTTCTTCAACACATTCAATCTCGACGCCATGACTATTGAAGAACGCCTCAAACACCTCAAACATGAATCTTGTTAGTCGGTCCTTATGTTCAACGACCACTCTATTGATTCTATGTTCAGACACCAGTTTGAAAAGTTGTTTGAGTTTAGGTCTTTTTGCCTTCATGCCAGAACACACATCAACCAAAACTGCCTCGACTTGATATTTCCTCTCAACACAGTGTTCAAGAAGTCGGGATTTCTGACGATCAAGATCACCTTTTTGTTTCTGGTCTTGAGAACTCACCCTGCAATAGACACAAACCCTGTTTGGGTTTTGTCCTTCTGGTTCAAGACCCTGAAGCTCTGTTATGTCAGATTGTCGGTATCTTCGATGACCACCAACAGTACGAAGGGCAACTAGATTTCCATTCCTATCCCAATCCTGAAGAGTCTTTTTTGTGATACCAAGTTGTTTGGCGGCGTCACTGACTTTTATCAGTTGTTCCATTCTCGCCTCCAAACATATCTTGGAATTTTTTTACCCACTCGTCATAGATAGCCTGAAAATCTTTGAGAGACGGTGTTTCATCGAGTTCAACAGGATGTTCATAGACCCGTCCATCCTCAAGTTCAAACTCAGTTTTTGTTACTCTTATGACTTTCACTTGTTGAATCCTCATTGGTTTGTTCCTTTACTCATAGAGGGAATATCAAAGAATTATCACATTTTCTCTATCTTTTTCCACTTTTCTATATTTTATAACAAGCTGCCACACCCATTATACACGGTGTAGACAGAAAAATACGGATTGGTGTCGGGGAGAATCAAAGAGTCCGCGTCGGACTCACAACACACCAATCCGTATCAAACGTTGTGAAGCAGTAATTTAGGACGTGCCAGCCCACTCGGAACCGGTCTTCCGCTCGGTGCTTCCGTTGTTGTTTTGAGTTGTAGTCTCCGTGAACACATAGGTTCCAGAGTGCGCCGTGCCAGTCTGGGAACGATTGCTTGTGCCCTCGACAACGGGCGCGGCGATCGTCTGGTCACACACGCTGTTGCGGTCCAGTTTGATCACACGCACGTGGTCAATGCCGTCACCGGAGTCAACAAGTGCGTTGCCTGTTGGAACCTTGAAATCTACTGGCCAGTTCTGATCCAAAGCAAGACTAGAAGTCTTGCCGGGGGTGAACTTCGTGCGCCCAGTCTGGGCGCCTTGTTGATAGTCTACGTCCTTGAAGGTCGTAGAGACTCGTTCGTTTGTAGCCATGTTATCTCCTATGCCGTTACGATGTACCAATTTGGTTTATAGCACGTCCACGGAGTTGGTGAGATACGTTTTCCGGTCACCCCCTCAATCCTATCCACGAATCGTGACGATATTTGGTCCATATCGACCTTACCAATCTTCAGGTGGTCAACCATGTATCCGTAAGCTGTTTTCAAATCTTCGTCCGACGAACGACTGTCAAGGTCGTCTAACACATCATCAAGATCATCAATTAGTTTGGAAGCCTCTCGCTCACGCATAATGTATTCTTGATGGGCTTTTTCAAGCCCATCGGCAATCTCCTTTTGAATCTTGCCAATTTTTACTGCTGTAGCTCCAGGCAAGATAGCTGCAATCTTGTTGGATTGCCCTCTGCGCATCGTGCTGCCTATGGGCTCTATGGGTTCTGTGGGCTCTATGATGTCTACGGCGCCTTCATACTGATCCCTGACGCTATCAAACTCACGTTCGATGCCGTAGTCCTCGTAAGAGTCCATCTCAGATGGTTCATAAGACTCACCGAGCGTGTCGTCAAGCACTCCGTAGTCACGTCGGGTGCGTAAAGGCTGTGTCAGCCATGATTTCTTGTCCATTTCTGGTTCCTTTTACTACCAAAAGAAAATACGCCGTGCTTCTACACACGGCGTATTATCAAACAATTGTGAGTTGTAGTGATTACTTACATCTTTTGCTTTCTGTCTCCATTATTTGTCGCATCGAGCAATACCGACAGTTTTGCCATCTGGTGTCACCAGTCATGACCTACTCCCAAAAGACAAAGCCTCATCGAAGCACTCTTGAAGAAAATGGTCGAGAGTCACCTTGTTGTCCTCCGTGAATTCATCACGAGCTGCCTCAATCAGGATACCAAAGAACTTGATGATATT